>Ga0233442_1001510_pt1 | contig 17630 bp, 14 predicted proteins | sample SI_123_September_3_FD_182789 | JGI IMG/M metagenome (GOLD analysis project Ga0233442, IMG submission 182789) | Seawater microbial communities from Saanich Inlet, British Columbia, Canada - SI_123_September2016_150_MG | ecosystem: Environmental > Aquatic > Marine > Inlet | place: Canada: British... | reverse complement strand
AATTCTTGATTCTAATTCAGAAACATATTTGATTACACTAACAACATCCTTTGGTTGCAATATCTCTTCTTTATTTTCTCCAGGATATGGATTTGTTTCATTCCATAAAGGGGTGTTAATTCCACCAGGATAAAGAGTTGTTATTGATATACCCTCTTGTATAAGCTCTTGATTAAGCGCCTCAGCAAAGCCATTTAGTCCAAATTTACTGGCACAATATATAGCTTGTCCTTTAATACCATGAATCGCAGCTACTGAAGCAACATTGATAATTCTTGCACTGTGGCTTGATGCTTTCATAATCTGAACCGCTTCTAATGTACAATACATTGCACCTTTTAAATTTGTATCTATCATGCTATTAATATCATTAAAACTACATTGACTGAATTTTTCCATTTTAAACACGGCTGCATTATTAACCAATAATGTAATTTTCTTAAATTGATTATTTATAAATTTAAATGAAGCTGCGACACTATTCTCATCTGTTATATCTGTTTCAATAGCTGTAAAATTTTTTCCAAACTCATGAGTAAGTTTTTTTAATTTTTCTTTATTTCTTGCCAGTCCAACCACTAACCAATCTAGATCGATAAAAGTACGTGATAATTCTTCACCTACACCACTCGTTACTCCAGAGATCACTATTACCTTTTTCATTAAACTACCTTGACTCATGGTGAAATTGAACCATTAACTGTGATGATTTTTTAATTTCATCATAGGATAAATCATTAATAAACACTGAATCACCAATATTTTTTGGTATGGGTAAATTTTGATCTCCATTTCTGTGTTTAATAGTGTCATTTAATGCTTCAAGTAATAAATATGGTTTTTCAAAATAGGGATGATATGTTGGCAATCCAAGACTTCTTGTTGTAGTGTAAATGTCAATCACATCTTTTTTAGATAGCATCCCCCTTAGGTAAGAAATTACTGAGGAGAATATAACATCTAAAGTTACCGCCTCACCATGGGTTAATGTTTCAACATTATCATCAATTAAAGAACGCATTTCAGGGATGGGGCTAAAAGAATGTCCAAAATCAACATACCTCTCTAAATTTTTTTCCCATAAATTATCCTCTAACTCATCTTTCATTCCCTTTACTGAGCGATTAATAACTTCATTAGCATAATTAGATTCTAAAAACTTTGATGCATACAATACTTCTCCATGCTTTTTGAGTATTGTAAACAATCTCTTATCTTTAACCACTGCCATTTTTAAGATTTCTCCTAATCCGGAGCTAATTTCAACAGGTTCAAGTGTACTTAAAAATGATACATCTAAAAATGCAGCGATAGGAGGGTAATAGCTCCCCAATCTGTTCCTTCTGTCTAGAAAATTAATAGCTGTTTTTGCCCCAACACTAGCATCAACAATACCTAAAAGGGTCGTTGGAATCTTAATATAAGGAACCCCTCTTCGATATAAACTTGCTGCTAAGCCTACAATATCAAGTAAAACCCCTCCCCCTACGGCAATAATAGGTTCGCTTTTTCTTGTCAATCCAAAACTTTCAATTTCTTCGAGTAAATACATTAATACATCAATATTTTTATTTGACTCTATAGCATCTATAGTAACAATATGGTAATCAATTTCATAATGTTCTAAATATTGGATAATATTTTTAATATATAAGTTACTAACTTTTAGATCTATAACAACGATTCTTCTACTTCCCGGACCCTGGGTTCCATTTTTAAGGATATCTCCATTATCTATATTGAATATATTGGGTGAGTTTTTAATATAAAAACTCACTGGCAGTGACGTTTCTACATACCATTTTTGCTCTTGACTCATTTAAAACTCCTTTGATTAGGGGACTTTAATTCTTTTTTTAACTCTGAAAATAGATATGAAGCTAAGCCATAAAAAAACAACATTTTATCTTCATCTATCTCCATTTTAAAAGGCAGCATTCTAATAAACTGAGAGACTTCCATTAACCGAATAATTACATAATCATCATTTGAAAAACTCTTCTTTAAATAATTAACAAGCTTGTCATTAAAATAATTCATTCCAGATGATAAGGGCAATTCTAGCGTTATACTATTCGCTGTTATTATGGCAACCCCTTCATTATACATTTCATATTTTGCATTAGAAGATTGCAATAATTGCGAATATTCACACAAAACTGAATCAATAATATTCTCTTCGTAAGGATCTATAAGTATGACTCTTTTATTTTTGGGGGTATACAATAAATTTTCTAGAGTAATATTTCCATGGGTGAATGTTTCGATAGGATTGCTATAGAATTCAAGACACATTTGCTTATATTCGTCAAAAACCTTCATAAATGGCTTAACTTTATTACCATTAAAGACAATTTCATCATACTCTAAAAAGTCAATAAATCTTTGATTTTTTCTACAATCCTTCAGTCGTTGTTCAATTTCTTCATGAATATATAACTCAATTGATTCAACATTTGAATGAATCTTATAATAATGCAGTTTATTTAACGCTTTCTGTAATGACTCAAAAAAATCATCTACCTCATTACTGTTAGCATTTTGAATATATTCTTGAGCGTTGATAGCTCCTTTAAAATACTCAATATCAAAATAAGCGATTTTTTCTTCCTGCCCAAATTTCAATATCTTAGGGAACAACTCTGGAAATAGAACAGAATATCTTTGCAATCTCTTCAGTTGAGAATACCATCGTTGAAAACCGTATTCTCTGTTTTCTATAAGTGAAACTGTCTTTCTGACAAAGAAATGATTATTTCTATCTTGCATTAAGCTGGTGGAACTCAATGAGCCGCCTTTAAATTTTCTAATAAATTTTGTCATTTTATTTACACTTATCCTTTATTAAAATAGAATTTCAATACTTCGTCAGCCATTTTCTTATCTTTTAAAAATTACTGATGTATCCTTTTCTCACTGTAGAATACTAATAAGTTTTTTGCTTAATAAAATTAAATATTACAGCTTCAATTGCGCCAATATTTAGTCGATAAAAATTTCATTGGGACACCTCATGATATAAGCTTAATATTTTATCTTTATAGCGCCCTACTGAAAAATTCTTATTTATAAATTTGTACGCAGTATCAATTAAATTTTCATTATTTGTATTTATTGTTGTATGTAATATATCTGCAATTTTTTTATAATCTTCTATAGGTGTAATGATTCCTGTGTCTGTTTTTATTAAATCTACATTCCCAACAACATCCGTCCCAACAACCAATATTTTTTGCATCATGGACTCAATTACAGCTGTTGGCAAACCTTCCCATAATGCAGTAGACCAGTAAAGATTAAAATGATGTAAATAACTACTTGCAAATGCTAGATCGTTCCAAAATATAACATTTTTTTCAAGTTCCAAATCTTTACATAAGGCAAATACTTTATGTGCATATATTTTGTCACTTTTTATATGCCCACCAATAATATGCAGCCCAATATTTTTATTGTCTGATATTTTTAATAATTCATTAAATGCAAGCAGCATTGTTTTTAAGTCTTTTTGGCATGAAATTCTAGATAAAGTTACAATATTATAAGAATAGTTTGAGAGTAGCATGCGCCCCTCCTTGTTAAATTCTTTTTTTTCAATGGATATTCCATTTCCTATGACATTAACTTTATTTTCATCAAAAATACCAGTATTTAAAACTTTATTTTTCTCTGTATTTGACACTGCAACATATCGATCAACAAAAAATGCAAGTAATTTTTCAAAACTTAAATAAGTAAGTGATTTTAATCCATTAAATCTATTGTTAAACCCATGGAATGTATAAATAATTTTAGCTGGTTTAAACAAAAATAAAGAAGGGATTAAAGCGTACAACGCTCCACCTTTACCATGAGCATGAATAATATCTGGCTTTTCAAAATTAAAAACTTTAATTATTTTCCACATTGAAATAACAGAAACATCCAAAGTATTTACATCATAAAACTTATCAGAATGTATTTCAAATTCTTTTGATAAAACTTCGTCATCTTTTCTTGATATGACTATATGTGTATTTTCTTGATCTGCTTTTATTAAATTTAATACCACAATCGGTGCGCCACCAAATTTAACAACTGGAAATATATGTATTATCCTCAAAGTTGCTCCTTTTTAAGTTTATAAATTGTTGTTCCGATTATGTAGAATAAAAAAGGAACTATAAAATCTGTTTGTAAAGAATTTCCACCAACAGCATTGGCTAAAAAAAATCCTGGAATAAATAACTTCACTCCGTATAAGATTGCTGAATAAATATTATGTTTCTTTTTATTAGTGTATTTTTTAGCATAATGCCACATAAAATAAAAAGTTGACACAACTACGGTAAATGCTACTATTCCTGATTGAAATAATACAGTAAAAATTAAATTTTCTAGAAAAGACGTTCCAATAAGTTCTTGAGAAAAGTCTCCTCCATAGCCGGTGCCAATAAATATTGTTAAGGGATTTTCAGATACATATTTTATTGCAGATTCCAAGTACATTAGCCTAATTTGTGAACTTCCATCTTTAAAATCAATAGTGGCAAATACTTTACCTATTGTCCCAAAAGTAGATATAAATTCTAATAAATCAAAGTACCAAATAATTGAAGTTAATCCAAGTATAGAAGTAAATAATATTTTTAAAATATTTTTATTATTATACTTATCAAGTATTATGTATAGAATTCCAATAAGTGCAGCCAATAGGCCACTTCTAGACTGAGTTAGCATTTCACCAATAAATAAAAAAATCATCATATAAAGATATTTTCTCTTACTTAGATTAACGTAAAGTGACAAGTAGATTAGAAATATTAAACTTACAAAAATTCCAGTTTGCACGGAAGTTGTGCCAACCATCCTCAATCCATTTAAGCTTATACCATATCCAGTGAATCCTATAAGTCTGTACTCTTGAGAGTATCCCCAAATTATATCGCCCATAGGAATAGGAAATAATATCATATTGAAAAGTACATAAGAGCCAAAGATAATTACAAATAAACTTTGTATAAAAACAATCAAACCAATTCTTTTTTCATTAATATATTTTGAATAATAGTAACTTATAGGAATAATAAAACCAAAAGAAACATATTTAACAATCAAAAATATTGTTTTTGTATCAATAATATCAGTATTAAACACCCCTATAGGGTAGGTTAATATTGATATAGCCATAAACAATAAATATGATTTTTCAATATATGTTAAAAATATAATTTTCTTTTTTAAAATTAAATAAAATGTAATTAAAATTAAAAAAGGCTCAAATAAATAAATAGTTACAGAGCCAAAATCAATTTTTGGCGTAAAGACTGTTGTAGCTACATATAATATAAATATATAAAATAAAAATTTACTAATATGATTTTTTGATCTTTTTTTATTTATCATTTCAATTTATCACTCCAGAATATCTGATAATTTTTTATATTTTCTTACACAGGGCATCTGAAAAGGCTTTCGTTTTTATAATTTAATTTTATACTTATTGACACACATTCATTTATTCTAATTTAGTGTTTCGTGGAATCTTGGAATCTTGGAATCTTGGAATCTTGGATGATTGTAAAACTGAATATAGTCATTCAGGTCAATAATTAACTCACTAATAGGTCAATATTTGGTCAGATAGACCCTCTCTCGCACTTGATGCTTTTACAAAAGCGTTCAGTAGAGGTACCGCCTACAACTCTATCTTTAAAACATGCCTATGCGTGTCTTTACTGGCATGTTAGCTGCTTTCATTGATGTGTAGTGGCTCGTTAATCTTGGACACATTTCAAGCCACTTTTTCCAACTCATTAAACCTCTACCCCTTAAAAGGATACTGAAAAGAGTATTCAGATCCAATGTAATTGGTTCCTTTTTTTACTCTGAATTGTTGACTCAGTTTAACTTTTTCAAAATAAGAAATCTTAAATTATTATCTTAATTTGTTGGGGTATTACAAGGATTTAAAATATTATTAATCAAACCAATATATTCAGCAGTGATTTTTTCAACCCTATATTCATTTGCTTTCTTTGACAATTCAAAATTATCTTTATCAAAACCTAAGCTTTTATATAATGCATTAGACATTGCAATTGGATTTTGTTCGCATAAAATACCATATTTTTCATTTTCCAAGACTTCTCTAGAAGCTAATATATCTGTAGAAACAATATTTTTATTTAAATAAAGCGCCTCCACCAATACTATTCCAAACCCTTCAAAAGAAGAAGGCAGAACAAAAGTATTGGCTAATTTTAAATATTTATATGGATTAATCTGGTAGTCTAAAAATTTAATATACCTTTCTAACTTATTTTTATTAACATATTCAATTAACTCTTTTTTCATGCTGCCACCTCCAACAATAAGCAAGACGAATTCTTGAAAATCATTTTTTAAAATATTAATTGCTTTTAATAACAGAATATGATTTTTCTGAACTTCCAACCTTCCTACACTTACTATAACCTTTTTATTTTTATATAATTCAGCAACGTCATCATCAATTTTTTCATTAGCCAGTTTACTTATATGACTTGTGTTAATAGGATTATAAATTTTTATAAGTAAATTATTAGGAATATCCCATGATGTTATTAAATTATTTTTAACAGCATCTGAAACTGTAATAATTTTATCTGCTTTTTTATATAAATAACTAATTAATCTGCTCATCACCTTCTGCTTTAAACTTTGAATACTGTCCATATAATCACTAAGAATACTGTGCTCAGTTAATGCTATTTTAGTCTTAACATCCTTAAATATTAGTTTTGACAAGGAAATATGTAAATTTGCATGGGTTAAATGTGAAATAATCAGATCTATTTGATAGTGATTTAATAAAAATTTTAATTTATATATTTTTTCTATCAATCCGAATCTATTCTTGTTATCCAAATGTAAGATAGTTATATTTTTTGAAAGTTCATCAATCAATTTCGAATTAATATTATCTACTATTAAATAAAACTTATGATTTAAATCATCTATTACTATTTGATTCAAAATATCAATCACAACTTTTTCAGCGCCACCCATGTTGAGTAATGGTATATAAAACGCTATATTTTTCATTTAAATGATAACTTATTTATAAATACTAAAACATGAGGCTTTATTTTTTTTCCAAAAAATTCAATATTTGAAAAAAAATATTTCTCACTACTGAAAGCGGGCATGAATATGGTAACTTTATTATTTTCGTGCAACGATTATCTCCTTGATATAGCTTCCTAAATCTTGTCTATTTATATTCTTATTAATTAAGATAAAAATAACTATTAATACAATAAAAGAGATTAAATTTAAGAGATATGCATTTTGATTTATTAAATAAAAATACAAAATAGAGCTTAATAAAAATAAGTAGTTTTTATAAAAACAATTATTAATAAAAAATTTATATCCCAACTTTGAGTATACAATTTTCGGAAGAAAAATTAATTGTGTAAATATTATTGCAAGCGTCGTACCTAAAATAACACCTTTCATACCAATAAATTGCACTAAAATTATACTAATAATCAAATTTAATATCGCCTCTATCCAAAGAATATAAATCACTTCTTTTACAATATTAAATGCCAGAATATGAATATTCATTATACTTGTTAGAAAATAGGTTGCAAAAAAAATAATAAATATCAATTTAGATTCTTTATCAGTAATAACCTTTCCAGAGCCAATCCAAAAATCTATAAATACATCCACATACTGTATAAATATAATACTTAGTATCATTCCAAAAAAAGTATATATAAATATTTGTCTTTCCATATTTAATAATAAAAAATCATACTTTTTTTGTGCATATTTATTACTAATATATGGAACAATAACATTATTCATAATTCCAAAAAAAATTAAATAAATTGAGATAATTCTAAAAAGAATAGAATAATTTATAACATCACCATCCTTTAAAAAATGATTCAATATTAAGATATCTGTATTCCAAAAAATCAATCCCGGTATGCTAATCCAAAAAAATGGCAACGTTCCTTTTAGAAAGTTTTTAATTTTTTTAATATGAAATATTAAATTAACTTTCTTTATACCAAAATACAGTAATAAGGCAATCACACCAATATTAAAAGCTAAATTAATTAATGGAATTAATATAATATCAAAATTAAAAAAAACAACTCCAATCACGGCAATAACGTTAATTAGAATAAATAAAATTTCAAGTAGTTTTGCAATATGGATTAAAAAAAACCCTGTTAGAATTGAGGAAAAAACATCCAGTAAAAATTTTAAAACCAATGTAATTATTGAAAGATAAATGAATGATGAGTACTTTTCTAAAACCTCTTCCTTGAAAAAGTAATCAAATCCAAATGTTCCAATAATTATTAAACTTAATATAACAGAGCAGAAGGCTATTAAAATGGCATATTTTGCATGATCATACTTTTTAAAATGATGCTGTGTTTGAGAAATTATTGTCACAAGATACTGTGGTGTTCCCAATAATGTTAGAGATAACCAAGGTGCTAAAGAAGATATAACAAGTATTGTTGTATAAAAACTACTCTCAAAATTATTTATAAATAATGGAGGTAGAATGAAACTTGATAACATTGATATCAATATAGCAATATAAGAATAAAAAATATTTTTTTTCACAATTTTTCACTTTCAAATAACAAGGGCAAGGAGAATCTCACCCTAACGCTACCAACATGACTTTATCATATTTTAAAAAATCTGCAAAAGTTTTATTTTTGCCACCTCTCGCTAAACTTATAACACTTAATGGGTCATCTTTAAAAAAAATAATCACTTTTAACCCCTGTAATATTTCTATTTTCAATAGCTACTGAAAATAGAATCTCCGTTGTTGAAATAGCCTTGTAATTTTATTGGCAAAATCTCACTAACCAAACCATAAGGCTGTTCTTTATTATATACCTACATACACTGAGTGGCTAAAATTTGTACACGCTCGATTGAATCAAAGGTGTGTGTTTAGCCGCTTATTTCTTGTTGCTCAATCAAATATTTGAATATAGGATTTACACTCGATACAGCTTACTTCCTTGCATTCAATTTATAAGAATTTGAGAGATGCATTTTTTTTGAGGAGTGTGTCTTTTTTAAGAGGAATATTCTCTAGAGAGCTCAGGCGCTCGCGCATCTGCTTGAGCTTGATTACGAATTTGTATAATTTATGAATCTGATTTATGTGTTATATTTATTTGAACTTCCTTATGTTTTTTTTATAAGAAGACTCTACTTTTGTTGAGTGTTAATTTTTTGAGAGGAGCATACTTCTAATAAATTTAAGATTTTTTATAAAAAGAAAAATAAACTTATTTTTATTTACATTAAAAATATAACCAAATCTATTCTCAATCGAATCACCCCATAAATTTAAAATTCTATACCATTCCTTTTTTGAAGCAAGCTTCAACCCCTCTTTAGATTCACTCTTATTTTTTGTTATAGTTAAACCCTGCCAAAATACTGGTATTTCATCAATGGAAATTTTTAAATCTGTTTTTTTAAACTTATTTTCAAATGAATAATTATCTATCAAGGGGTTAATATTTATTGCAGCAGCATCATAATCTAAAAAACCATATCTTATACATGCTTGATTTTCAAAAAAACCATCGGGAATAAATAAAGGAGGTACATCTTTAGCCTCTAAAATATATGGTTTTTGGTGAATTTTAGTATGCATATATCCATCGTAATGTCTACAAATTTCAAATTTAGGGAAAACAACATACTGCTCAATTTCAATTTTATTAGATAGGCATTCTGGCCTAATTATTCTTTCATTGTCATATGATTTTGAAAAGAATAATTTATGAAATAAGTTTTTATGATATATCTGACATCCGGCAAAGTATCCATGAGGAAAGTTAACCAGATAATATGATTGTGTTTCAAAAACAACATCACTATCGCTCTTCAAAAAACTTACCGGGGAGTTTTTACGATACAAATAATCTGATTCAAAATAATGGGAATAATTTATAGAAATATTTTTAGTCTGGAGTTGTTTGCAAAGTGAGTTTGCAGAGTCTATAACTTTATTTAATTCATCATAACTAGCCATAACCAAAGGATGATCATTGTTTGGAACCCAAAATACAAAGTCATCATCGGAGTTTTCAAATAATTTATACGACTCTTGGAATTTTGTTTGATTATCAGAACGTCCATTGATAATAATTGGGTCTTCAAATAAAGAATAACAATAATTTTCAAATTCATCACTATTATAAATACTATCTAAATCATATTTAATAATAACCTTACTCCATTTATACGGAGCATAGCTTGCTAATGAATATTTTGTTATATCTAATTTATTTTGATATCTATAAGCTTTAGATTTTTTTCTAACTTTATCTTCAATCTTAACTAATTCTTTATTTGGAAATAAAGCTGAGTCAGTTATAAAAATATCCATATATAAAATCATTTTTTTTCCTTATAAAACATTTTTTTTAAAAAATTTAAAAAAAATATTGGTAAAAATATTAAATATACATCCAAAAGCCAGAATCTTATTTTATATCCATAACAATGCCTTTCCTCATAAAACAACTTTTTTGTTTCAGACAGTCCATTAATTTTTGCTCTTATAATTAATTTATAATTTTCTTTGTAGAAGTGGTTTATTACATAATTATAAGTAGATTTTTTATAATTTAATCTACTTATATTTTTAAGCATTTTTACAATATTCAACATATAAAAAATAAATGTGCCATTACCTCCCCAAGTTGTATTACCAGTTCTTAATTTAATTAATTTATCGGAAACTATATAACTTTTATTATTGCTTAAAACTTCAACAAGAGCTCCAATATGTAAAGATTTTAGCCCTATATATTTTTTAAAATCTACCTCATTCCATTTTTCTCTTTTAAAAATTAGAGATGAAGCTAGCCCAAAAAGAATTTTACTTTTAATAAAAAAATCATCTCCATTCTCGCACATACATGAAGTATCAATATCTTCTCTCTCTCTAAAGCTATTCTCATTTAAATATTTATCGCACTCTGCATAATTTACAAAAATTAATCCCAAATCATCGCCATGCTTTTCAATTAATGCAAGAATGTGCTCTATTGAATTTGGGTAAAAAGCATCATCATCAGTCATAATCCAGACAAATTTACTTTTTGATAATTTAAATAAATTTATTAAATTTCCATCTAATTCCAATTCTGGAGTGTCATTATCATAGATGTGTATATTTTGAGGAAATTTTTTTTTATATTCTTCGACAATTTCTTTTGTTTTATCAGTTGAATGATTGTTTGATACCAATATCTCAACCTTATCTTTCAAATTATCATCTAACTGAATTAAAATACTTTCTATTGTATCTTTAATTGTCTTTTCACCATTGTATACTGGAATACCGATTGTTAATATTTTATTCAATGAGTTCGTCTATAATTGTTTTACTAAAATTTTTAGATGAAAATTGAGTAACATTTTCACTATTAAGAAAACCCTCTATATTATTTAAATAGTTCATGTAATCATCATCTGATATTTCAGAAATGAAATTATACACCTCTACTATGCTATTAAATTTTCTCATATCTATGAAGCAATTTTCAGGTATATATCTATCAATATTACTTGCACCTAAATAAATAGGCACACATCCAGCAAAAAAAGAATCGAATATTTTTTCTGTAATATATCCTGGTAAATTGTAAACATTCTCAAAACATATTGAAAATCTATATTTCTTAAGAATGGGATTTTTTCTCTCTACACTACCCCTGTACGATTTATAGCTTACTCCAAAAAAATTTCTTAAAAACTGACTTCTTCTTAATGTGTAATTTATGTATCTATTATTGCCCATTGTAACTTCATCCCAACCAAAGCCATATAGGTCAAAATCCTCAAGATGGTTCAATTCAAACCATTTTATTATTTCTTTTCGTTTACTATAAAGCTCATTTTTAAAGCTTATTTTTTTATTACCTGCAATCATGCAACAAAGTTTTCCTTTATCACTTAAACTTTTATTTATTTCTGTAGGAATGTCATGACTAAAGTTTATTTTTATATATTTATTTGGATTTTCTTGTATTAATATATCGCTCCAAGTGAAAATTTTTTTAAAAAATTTATGATTTTCTTTATTGTGACTCTCAAAATTTATCATTGGGGTTTCTAAAATAATTAAATATAATGGCTTTTTAAGTCTTATAGCCTCCATTAATATTTTATTATTTTTATTTGGACAATCAACAAATACTACAACATCGGAATCAAAAATTGAAATTTTATCTATAGTTCCTAACTCAATGTTATTATTCTTGGCATACTCATCCATTCTTAAAAAAGGCGACATTAAATTATCGCCAATACTAACATTATCATTCTCAAATAGAAAATTATCTTTATTTAGAGTTTCATATATATTATAAAACGATATCCTCAAAACCCCTCCTCAATACAATTAAAGTACTTTTAAATAAGTTCAGCTTATTCATATTTATACAATCTTTTTCTCAAATAACGGCCAAACAACTTTTTAAAAGGAGTGTTTAATATTATTTTAGCAGTCAAGCAATATATAGACCATTTAACAATATAACCAATACTATTTTGATTTTTTACATAAAAATTAGTATAACTAATATTTTTAAAACCTAATAACTCCTTAGCAAGGGGATAATTACCTGAAATTATAGAATTAAGCCCTCTTAATACATCATCTTTAAATATAAGAAAACTATAATGGTTAACATCTTCTATAGAAAGTTTTTTATATATTTCTGGCTTAGAAAGATAATGCTCAATTACAAGAAAAAAATCTGCTCTTTTCGTATTCATAAAACGAACTTTTTCACTATACCTATTCACGCCACTATGACGATTGTATATTAATCTTTCAGGAAGTATGCCAATTGGGTATTTTTCTAAAATTCCCATCCATACGCCTAAATCAGCAGACGTCTTAAATTTTCCATTTGTCCACTTTGTTTCCAAATTTTTATATATATTACTACGTACCATTGCAGTAGGGCAAATTAAAAAATTATAATCACGAAGAACTAGTTTAAAAATATCAATAAAACTATAGCATTTACTAAAGCCTTCTAATTTCTGTATTTCTTGTGGATTGCTATAGTCTTCTAAATATTTTCCATTAATATCTATAGAAATACCAAGAGTAAATACTGCTGCAACATCCAGATATCTTTCCAAATATTTTACTTCTTTGGAAATAATTTCCGGCCTATAAACATCATCCCCATGATATACAGCAATATACTCACCTGTTGAAAGTTCAATGGCTCGTTCTACATTAGCCTCCATCGTCAAGTGCTCATTAAAGCTATAAAGCTTAAGGCGATGATCTTTAAAACTTTTTATAATTAAATCCGTTCCATCAGTTGATGCATTATCTACTACTAAAATTTCAATATTTTGATATGTTTGTAACAATAATGAATCAATTGTGTCTTTTATCGTTGAGACATTATTATATACAGGTATGCAAATACTAACTTTAGGTAGCTTAATGTTAGTCATAAACTGACGTAATCACGGTATTTAGCTTTTCTACACTCCCCCAATATGCCATAGGCTCATATTCAGGATAAGGATAAAACCCAAGATCTAGTTCCATTTCAACGTTTCTTTGGACTAAATATTGCTCCACAAGTTTTCTAATAGAAACTGGCGTACCAGAGCAACAATTTATCACTCCATTTATTTTATTTTGAAGCGAAACTCTTGTAATCATTATAGCTAAATCTTCAATATCAATATAATCTCTAAGCTGTTCACCGCCTGACATTTTAAAAGTAGTTTTCTTTTCTAGAATAGCTGTATCTAAAAGTCCAAAAAGTGTTTTTGGATGCTGATCCTTGCCAAAAACATTAAAAACTCTCAACCATTTAAAAGTAACATTACTATCTTTTGTAAGTAATTCTAATGATTTTCTTAAAGAGTCTTTAGCCACAGAATATGAAGTATTTGGTTTTGTATTTATATTTTCATTTAGCTCACCATTGATTAAACCACATTCAAAGGCACTTCCAATACAAACAACATTTTTCAATCCTTCTGAAATTAATTTTTCTATCCATAGATAACTATTAAAAAAATTAACTGTAATATGATTTAAAGAATAGATATCTCTATAGCCTTCCCATGCACAATGAATTAACATATCAGGATAACCACATGACTTAAAATTAATTGATGATATATTATTCAAATCAAAATAAGCATACTTTATTTTTTTATTTTTTATTTTATCCTTATCCTTATCCTTATTGTTATGATAGGTACAAATTATTGTATGTTCAGTATTTTCAACTAAATAATTAACAATACTCTTACCAATAAAGCCATTTGAACCTGTTACAAGAATTTTCATTTTTTAAACCTTATAGTGTTTTGATTTAAAAAGGGCGTATTTTTATCTTTTTCAGATGTTATAATTTCTTTTATGGGCCAATTTATATTAAACATAGGGTCTGCATAATGTATTAATTTTTCAGATTCTGGATGATGAGATTCAGAAGAAAAATAAACAACTTTTGAGTTATCTTCGAGACTCTGCATACCGTGCGCAATGCCTTCCGGAAGATGAAGCATCTTAGATTCATTTGATTTTAAAACAACTTGATTGTATTTTAAAAAAGTAGGTGAACATTCTCTCATATCAATAAATGTATGGCAAAAACTACCATTCATACATTTAAAAATTTTTGCTTCTGGAAATGGAAAAATTTGATAATGCAACCCCCTTACAGTTCCTTTTTTCATCGTTAAAGAAAAATTAATTTGTTTAATAGTAAAAGATACACCTAAATCATTTAAATCTTCACTTGAGAAGAGTCGTGTGAAGTACCCTCTATCGTCTTCTATAACTGTTTGTTCTAAAATATACACACCTTCAATATCTAAATTGTACTTAAGCATATTTACCTCTCTTATTATTATTTTAAATAGCCTTAAACTATCCTATTGTATGCTTGGGTTACTATAGATAAGCAATTCATATATCATAGTGTACGACATTGTGTCAAATCTCTAAAAGACAGCCCATTTTTATCATGCAAACTACTCTCTTTTCCTACCATGCCGCAGATTTTTGAATCTAATGCCTTTATGGTTACTCTACTTCTTAAATTAATATTAACTGACTCTAGCATCCAACTACCAAACCCCCCATCCTCCAAATGATCCTCTACTGTTATAACGTTCGTATATTTTTGAACCTTTTCAGATTGATATTTTTTAGAATTCATGCTCCACAAAGGCATTGATTGCACTGAACATTCACCCAATAAGTTTTTTACATGCATTTTGTAAAGTAATTGAAGTGTAGCGCCAGTACACAAATAAGTTTCAGTCTTATTATCTCCATAAACAACAGGAAGCCATTCACCTGGTCTTACTACCGGAACATCCTCATGCACACAAAACTCTCCTGACTTTCCTAGTCTCAAATAACTTGGCCCTGGATTGTTAATTAAATACCTCATACAAGCTCTAACTTCCATAGGATCTCCAGGGGATGCTATCATCATATTTGGCATAGACCTCATAAAAGCGTAGTCTTGTATAGCATGATGAGAATATCCCATATTACCATATGCCACTCCTCCGCCAACAGAAACGATTGTTACGGGGAAATTGTGGTAATCTACATCATTTCTGATCTGCTCTGCGCATCTAAAAGTAGGAAAGTTGGCAATAGAATACACAAACACGTGAAATCCTTCTGAGGCTAAACCTGCGCATAATCCCATCATATTTTGCTCTGAAACTCCTGCGTTGAAAAATCTATCAGGAAACACCTCTGCAAAAGGCTCTACAACGTTATATCCCAAATCTCCAACTACAAGAGCGATATTTTTATGTTTTGCGGCCTCTATCAATTCATTAATAAATGCATCACGCATATTCACCCTCCAATTCAGATAGTGCATCTTTTAACTCTTGGTCATCAGGATTCTTATAATGCCATTTAACTTTATTTTCCATAAAGCTAATACCTTTTCCTTTTATAGTGTCCGCTATAATAACTAATGGTCTGTCACTAGGTTGACTATCTAAAGCAGACTGTAAAACATTATGATCATGCCCATCTATTTGCAAAACCTTACACCCAAATGCCTCTATTTTCTCTTTTAACGGCTCCAAACCCAATGTATTCGATATAGAGTCAAGGCTTTGTAGTTTGTTATAGTCAATAATAACTGTAAGATTAAAGAGTTTATGGTGAGAAGCAAACATCAAAGCTTCCCAATTTGAACCTTCATCCATCTCCCCATCACTAAGTAAGGCGAAAACTCTCCATTTTTCTTTTTTAATTTTTGCAGCTAAAGCCTTGCCTAATGCAACAGGCAAGCCATGGCCGAGAGCACCTGTGGAAAACTCTACTCCAGGAACTTTGTGACTTATGTGGTTCATTAGCCACGAAAAATCTTCACCGTATGTTTGCACATCTTGTTCAGATATAAATCCAATTTCATATAGTGCAGAATATACCGCCACACAAGCATGCCCTTTGCTTAAAATAAACCTATCCCTATTAACATCCTTATCGTTATTTGGATTGAACTTCATTACACCTGAATACAAAACAGCTACAATATCTACGATTGACAAGGCGCTGCCAATATGAGATGCCTTTGCTTTGTGCACCATTTTCAATGAATTTATTCTTATTTTTTTTGCAAGGTTTTTCGATTTATTTTCTGACATACTTTATATAGATCCAGTATCTAAATTTGATTTAAACCAATCAATGGTTTTTTTAAGCCCTTCGTCAATTTTAACAGCTGGGGTCCATTCGATTTCATTACTAATTTTATCGATGTCAGATTCAAGGTGCATAATCTGATCCTCTCTATAGGGAACCGCCCCAAATTGAATATTTAAATTTGGATTTATAAGGTTTTTTACTTTATTAACAATTTGTTTTAGTTCAATCGATTGCCCAGAGCCAAGATTAAATATCCCATGAATATCATCCTTATCTACAATTTTTACAATTGCATCAATTACATCATCTATATAAATATAATCCCATAACTGCTGTGCTTTTGTAATTTTTGGATTCCTTCCCTTGAGTAATTCTTTAATAATGTACGGTAAAAACCAAGTTACCCCATCTTTAGGTCCATAAGGATCAAACAATCTAATCCACGCAAACTGAATATCTAACCGGCTGGCAGCCACCCTTCCCAAGTGGCAAGCAGCTAGCTTGGATATACCATATGATGTAGTTGGCCTTTCATGATCATTCTCGCTAATTTTTTTATTGAGATTGCCATATTCTCCCTGAGACCCAAATCCAATAAATTTTTTAACACCGCACTCATGTCCAATCTCTACTAACTCCAATAAATTTGCAACATTATCCCATTGTGAATTAGAATTTCTATCTACTCCTTTAACGCCATTCCATGCTAGATTAACAATAATATCAGGGGAAAAATATTTAAGCTTATCCTTGTAAGAATTAGCTTCATCTAATGATCCTTGAATAATATGCACATCAGATAAATCAGGAATTAAAGCTAACCTCCATGAAACCCCGGGGTTTCTTAACAAAATTGCAACTTCATCTTTCTTTCTTTCTAATAGCCTCTGCAGTAAATGCGAACCAACAAATCCTGAAG
>Ga0233442_1001499_pt1 | contig 17753 bp, 21 predicted proteins | sample SI_123_September_3_FD_182789 | JGI IMG/M metagenome (GOLD analysis project Ga0233442, IMG submission 182789) | Seawater microbial communities from Saanich Inlet, British Columbia, Canada - SI_123_September2016_150_MG | ecosystem: Environmental > Aquatic > Marine > Inlet | place: Canada: British... | reverse complement strand
ACTTTACTTTCACCTCAAAAGAGATTGCAAAAACAGGCTTCGCGTTTGATGAAAATTTTGAAGGAAAAATCCATCTAAATGTCTATGGAGATGAAAGACCAAATGGCTACTATAAACTCCGTGAAAAACTCTCAAAAGTACGTGCTACAAAAGAGTACCCATTTATTGACAAGAAAATAAACACAGCATGGAACTCACTAGCCATAGAAGCACTATATAATGCGGCCTATATAGATAAAAAGTATGCACTTCAAGCAGAGTTACATTTGTCCAAACTAGAAGAGTTGATGTTTTATAGAGGAGAGTTGTACCATCAAACTATCTTAGGTTTACAGCCAAAACAAAAAGGTTTACTAGAAGACTATAGCTTTTATATATCTGCTTTGATTAGTGGGTATGAGTATAACTATGATGAAAGAAAACTTGACTTTGCAGAGTATCTTTTGGCTAAGGCAAAGAGTAAGTTTTATAAAAAAGGAACTTGGTACCTTTCAGATGATAGCATGAAAATAAAAGCAGGGAGTAAAGATAAGTACTATACATCGGCACTCTCAAAAATGTTACAAAACATTGCCAAACTAGCCTCGTTAAAAGCTTCTTTTACTTATGAAAAACTACTTGTGAAATCACTAGACAACCTAAAGTCAGAACTCCAAGAAAAACAAGCAGATGCACCAGCTTTAGCAACTGCCTACTTAATGCAAAAACTAAACATAGCCACACTTAAAAGTCAAAAAAGTAACCTACAAGATGGATATAAACAAATAAAAGCCATAAAGTACCCATATACTTTGACTAAAAGTGCTAAGTACAATGACTATCTCTCATGTACTATTAGAAGATGCTTTTCAAAAGAGAAGACTCTACAAGCTGCTATAAACGCGATAGATTCTGACATAAGAAAATAAGTCTTTATTTCATCGCTGTTAACATCTGGTACTCATGTAAAGCATAATCATCCGTCATACCGCTTACATAGTCTATGAGCAGTCGTACTCTGTAGTACCACTCCATGATTACATACTCTTCTTCTAAGTCTTTATCAAGGTTTTTAACATCGTTTTGGTATGCCACTATCTGTTTTGAAGAAACTCTTTTTATAAGTCTCATCGATATAAAGCACCCTATTCTCTCGTCTTTTAACAATGTATCGAAGTCTTTGTGACTTAACTCTAAAAGTGGTTTGTAGATGTCTAAAAGTCCATTTACAATGGAGTAACCTTGTAACTCTAACTCTTGCACTTCTAAGTTTTGGTAGATGTACTTGCTAGATATCTTTTCTAAGATTTTAATAGCTTTGTAGTACTTACTCTCTTTGTCATAATCGAGTAATGCAGAGTTAAAACTTCCATCAAAAATTGCCTCATGATTTTCTACATAGATGCCAACAACATGACGAACTAAAGCACCAACGATGGAAGTCCGAAAGATAGTAAAGAACATACTAAACTGGTAGGCTTCTTCATTCTGCTGAGCCTTTTCATACCTGCTTTGCATAAGCTCTAGAAGATATGTCTCGCCCTCTTTCTCGCATTCGGTTTTTATGAGACTATATACTTTTTCTAAAGAGAGAATGCCCTTCTCCACAGAATCTTCCAAGTCGGCAGTAAGGTACGAGATGTCATCGGCAGCTTCCATGATGTAAGTCAGCGGAAACCTATGCCCATGCTCTACTCCTAAAGTGTCTTGTAGCTTCTCAATAAAATCTTTTTCACTGTAGTAAAACCCCGGCTTCTTTTTTAAGTAGTCTAAGTCGCCCTCTTTGGGTTTGTCTTCATAAGCACCTCTTGTGTACTTTAACACCGAAAGGACTTGAGTATATGAAAGGTTGAGTCTTTGTAGTTTCGTTATAACTCTGATGGCTTGAGCATTGCCGTCATAGTTTGTTATGTCTTTAGCCACTATCTCTTTTAGCTCTTTACTTTTAGCAGAACTCCCTTCAAACGACTCTAACATCTCAATGGCGTTTACTTGTACCCACTTGTTTATAGTCTGTTCTGCGAAATGCCCAAAAGGAGGGTTTCCTATGTCATGAAGTAGACTCGTCATCTCAGATGTTGAGACGAAAGCATTTTCCATGTCTTCTAGTCCATAGGAACTAAGCCCCTCTTGTTTAAGTTCAGTAAGAATGCTCTTTGAGATGTAACGAGCGCTCTGAGCAACTTCTAAAGAGTGAGTGAGTCTCGTTCTTATGGAAGCATTTAACTCTAGTGCAAACACTTGTGTTCGCTTTTGAAGTCGTCTAAACGCAGGAGCAGACAGTATACGACCTCTATCGCTCTCAACCGAACCATCTAAGTTTTCTATCGCGTTTAACTCTCTATCTGTAGTTATCTTCGTACTGTAATCAATCATTCACTAACCTCTCTTAGTTTTTTCAACACTTCTACCATCGCCAAGGTGTCGAGTTTACAGTAAGCCAAAAGCGACTCTCTAAGCTTCTTTTTTTCTTGCGCCTCTAGTTTTGACATCGTAGCATATGCACTCATAGCATCACTTCCGTTTTGCACACCATCTAACTCAGCATAAGCATCGCTCATTGCGGGAACAAGTGCGGGCAATACGTACTTTATGGAGTAACTGCCATTCATACTTGGTGTGACATAACTCTTTTTGGCAAAAGGTACCATAAGATCTTTAATGTTTGCACTAATGCCAAGGAGAGTTTCACTCAACGCAGGGTACCGCAATGCCAACTTTTCTATAACACCCTTCTCAAAACTCATGTTGTAAGCTAAAACCGTTACGTTCGTCGGTATGTCTTCGCAAAGTCTGCGAACGAGTACTTCTCTTGGGTCTATGCCATCTTCTGCTAAAAACTCTTTATGCTCTAAAGTTCCATCTTCGTGTTCTATGTGAAGTGAATACTGAAAAGGAATCTGCATGAATGGTTTTATACCTTTGAACTGAGGCACAGCTTGCTGGAACGTCTCAAAATCTAAATGATAGATTGGATAAGTCAAAGTATCGACAAACGCAGCAATGGCTTTCTTTTCTATATGCACAGCGTTTGACTTGTAGTTTTGTACCGCTTGTGCTTGTTTTTGAGTCATGGTAAAGTCTTCTGGAATGTCTTGTATGTTTACAATTCCCATCTCGTACAACTCTAACTGTTTTTTACTTCCAAGGTTGAAAATGTTAAACACCGAGTAGTCAGGTATGTCTCTTTGAACTTTGAAACAGTAGTCTTTGGCATCACACTCGTAAGGCTTGTTACAGTGTTTGCCTATGTCTATGTCTGGTTCTCTTTCTTTGTCACTTAGAGACTCTTCAAACTCTGCTAAAACGCGAGGAACACCATCTACTAAAGGTGAGGCTTCTTCAGTGACGTCGACTACACTAAAAAGCTCTTCGAGCGAGAGTGCTTCATCTCTAACATAAGTGTTGTTTATATGTACGACATAAGAGTGAGATACATTAAAGCCAAGCTTTTGTAAAACATAACTCTGTATGGAAACGTCATGCAGATATATGTCTTTAACCGAAGTGGAACTCTTCACTTCGTAAATGCAAACACCATCCGCTTTTACTTCTAAAACATCCACCATAACTAAAATGCCATCATAAGCAAAAGTCGCCTCGTAAATGTACCTAACTCCAGAGTCAAGATACTCCTGTGTTTGGGCCATCATCGAGTCGTAGTCTCTACTAAACGCGATCTCTTTGCCATCAGGAAAAAGCTCACAAGCCAAGTCACCAACGACATTACCAGTTTCAAACACGGCCAAAGCCGCTGCATTTGGAGGAGTGAGAACAGAAGGCTTATACTTTTTAAGCCAAAGTAATTTTTGGCATTGGATGCCTTTGGTGTATAGGGATTTTGAGAGGTTCATCTACAATTGCTAGTGAGTTGAGAAAACTCTACTCGCTAGAGTTTGTTGTATGAAGGCATTGAGCGACATACCAGACTTTAGCGCTTCTTTATATATTTTTTTATGTAGTTTTGGGTCTATTCTGACATTAAAAACACCTTTGTACACTTTTTGCGGTTCTCTACCAAGCTCTTTACATGTTTGAAGGTACCCATCTACGGCGTTATGAAAGTTTTTTTCAAGGTCATTGGCGTTGTCAGACTCAAAAGTAACTAAATCGTCTATCATCTCTAGTTTTCCAAAGAAACATTTATCTTCACTAGAGTACTCTATACTCCCGATGTAACCTTTGTATTCTATAGTGTTAGCCATCACAAACCTCCCTCAGTTTTTCTTGAATCTGCTTAATGAGATATATTTTTAAAATATTGCCCGGGTGTGGTTTATGTAAGTTTATCAAACTATCTTTTTCTCTGTTGAAAAACTTTACGGCAGAGCCATTCCCCTCTATTTTTACATATCCGTACGTTACAAGAAGAGTTTCTAACTCACTAAAAGTTAAATCTTTTTTTATAGGCATATGTAAAAATCTTTGAAGCAGTTTATCTTTTCTACTCATAACGATATGATACCATTTTTTAGTTGCAAAATCAATATTATCTTTTTTATATTATTTCATAAAAATAAAGTAACCTAGGAAAATATTACAATTTGAAAGAATTTTTTAGAAAAGTGGAAATTCACTCACAGGGGTATAAATTGGGGTGTAAATTTGAAAAAAAGTTTACAAGATGCTTTTTGATACTATATTTTTAGCTTTTTTTAAAGATGTAATTTCTTTTGAGTCTATTTTAGAGATTAGTTCTTCATACTTTTTTGCATCTTTATTCACCAAAAGAAAACATAGTTTTGCTAAAGAAGTCGTCTCTTTAATACTGTTGAAAAAGAGTTTTTCTTGTGAGTTCTGTGGTTTTTTTTTCTTTAATTTAATTTTTGCCATCAAGAAACCAACTAAAAAGATTAATGGGAAATACAAGAACTCTTTTTTATAGAATAAATATTTTTTTTCTTTTATATCAAGTAGGTCTTCTTTTTTGTACACAGACTTCTCTACACTAACATTTACTCCATCAACTGTAAGTACCTTTAATTTACCACTTTTTACATCAAAGTACTCGATGGCTACTTCAGGTATGACAAATGATTTTTCACTCACAAAGGCAAACTTCTGGCTCCAAACACCTTTTTCTCCACCTTGGGATAAGTCAGTCTTTAAAACCACCCCTTGGGTAAATACCTTCACACCATCGATAATATAACTAACAGGAGCTATATTAAAGAAGTTTCCAACTCCCTGTATCTCTATCTCCAAATGATAAGGCTGGTATGCGTTAAGCTTAGGTATATCTTGTTTGACCTCTAAAGCAAACTCGCCAACTAGTTTTGAGGGAGTCTCTTTAATATTTATGGAGAGAGCTAACTGTTTCATAGGAACTGAGATAAACGATGCACGTACAGAATCATCATAATGTCCCTTGGTTGTTGACTCTATTGATTCTTGTGTCGTCTTTTTCATAGCTATGTCAAAATCAAAAGAGATTGGGCCTTCTCTTTTTACATATGCCATATACTCATAAGTGTTGACTCTTTTGGAGTTTTTTATTGCTTGGCTCTCTTTTAGAAGCTTTATAGTAAAGTCTTCATTATCTTGTACTGGATTAAAGTCTATGGTATAAAGCTCAGTAGCATCACTAAACTCACATACATAGTTGAGAAAAATTGCTTCATTTACATAGGCTGTTTTTTTATCTGCTTGTGCACTCCATTTATATGTGGAGGCACTTAAGTCAAGTAGTATAACTACTAAAAAAACAACTATGCTAGTAAGGCTTTTTCTCATCAGTAGTCTTTTATTTAGCATTTTTTTTTATATGACTAGTTGATTGCAGTATATCTTTATACCAGTTTTTCATATTGTACTGTATGCAAAGTTCAAGAAGATAAGTATGTTTTGCATCTATCATTGTATCTATGATTTCCTCTGCTCCATTAAGCCCAAACTCTTGACCTATATTTATAATGTCCTTTCTGGTTAAACTGTATCCATCTATATAGTTAAACATCATTTGATGTTTTGTATTAGTAGAAAAAGTTAAGTCATATGCAGGGGATCCTCTCCATTTTCCATCACTATCCATTAAGTAAGAAAAATTTCTCGTATGGTCATCTTTATTCCCAAATATCCAATTAAATATCATTGTTTTAAAGAATTGTATTTTATCCTGATGGGGTATATTGAGATTATCCCCAAGTCTAAACAAATTTGTATAATCAAAAGTTGTTTCTGCTGGATTTTGGTGCATTAATCCGGACAAGGAGTGCATATGGTATCGTTTTAATTCTGAGTTCTCAAGTGATATATCAAATCGTTCAACAACGAAATGAGAATGTCCATCTAATTCCACTAAGTGTGTATTAGGCATTTTAATTCCAACTCTTTTTGCAACTAAAGAATATAAGTATTCTGCTTTTGTCTGAGAATAAATCTCTTTACTTGAAATACTATTTAAATTACTTTTATAAAGTAAATTGTCAAACTTTACAATTGAATGTTTGTATCCATCAGGAAGTGACTTATACTTTTGTGATACAAACATTTTCTCGTTATTAGGATTATAGCCCACAATTGCTTTTGGTCTAGCTCCAGAAGCGGCTGAGTTTGATATCGCTATAACTTCTTTAATAGAGAAGTCTGCTTCACCTCTAAGAGCTGCTTTAGTTTCGCTGTATAGCTCTGTAGCGTCAAGTATTAGATTACTTCTTTTTTCTTTTATGTCTAGCCCAGGCTCAAAACTAAGAGCACCCATTGTATTTTCACCGAGAAATTGTAAGGTTTCTAGATAACTAGGTGTATATTTAAAGTGTTTCATGAAAAATTCATCAAGAAATTCTTTTCCATATACACCAGGTAGAGAATCATTAATCAATCCTGGTAATCCTCTTTGATAAGCTAGATGTGAAAACTCATATGTTTTTCCTTTTGTTGGCATCTTAATAGGCGAGAAATTTTGTTTACAATCTGGAGCAAAAGAAAAATAGCTAATCCCATCAACTTCTTTTAGTTTAGCTACCCTTTCTCCCCATGCTTTTACTGTTATTTCCATCCTTTATTCCTTACCATTGTATAACTTCTTTTTTTTTGGCAAATAGTTCTATAATTTCTTCGAGATTTTCAAGACCCCTTGCAACAGAAATCAATCCTGTAAAAGAAATCAGTCCTGTTCTTTCAAACCTTGCATATGTTTCTTCAGGCATTCCAATATGTTGAGCAAATATCTTTTGAGAGCTGAACTGTTTTTTACGAACAGTTTTAACACGCTTGCCAATTACTTTAGCTATTTCATTAGATGTCATAAACTCATAGTTGTTTATATTTGATAACTTGTTCACTGCAATTCCTTTAAAATAAAAACTCCGTAATATATTAAAGAATTATAGCATAAATATAGATAATTCTATAATATATTACGGATATTTTATATTTAACTTTTAAGCAGCATCAAGCCCAAACTCAACTTTAAAGTGAGTAGCTTTAACCTCTGGAACTAGAGCATTGTTTTGTTTATGAAGTTCTACTATGCCATATCTTTGTAATGTTTTCAGTGTTCTAGAGAGATTAGATTTAGCAGCTTTTTTCAGGGGTTGCATTTTTGGCTTTTCCTTTTTAAAGTGGAGATTCATTCACTGGGGTGTAGCTCTAGAATATTTATCAGTTGTTCAGCTATCATTTCTGGCTCTTTTAGATTTGATTTAGAAGTAGAATTATACTCTTAAACCCCTATTAATAGGATTTTATTGAGAATGAATATAGAAAATATATTTACACCTTCATATCTTTCACTATTTTGTATAGAGTTATGAGTTTAATTGCTCTGTAGTATGTGGTTTTGGTTTTATTATGCTATTTGTTGATTAATATTAGGTGCGAAAGTTAAGATTTATAGTTACTATTGAGTTAGAAATACCTCCAAAAGATCCTCCATATGAAGAAGATGATAGTGTTTTAAAAGGAATAGTTAATTCCACACCATTTTTAATCTTATAATTATTGGCAAACACTCGTAAAATAGCAGCTTGTTGTGTTGGTAATTTATATTTATTTATATATGTATCTATTGTTATGTTTATATCCTTTAGTATTTTATAATTCTATATTTATTGGTAAAGCTGAATAAGCTTCACTTGTAGTGCTTAAAAAGTTCTTAATCTTTTGCCTATATATTTTTCCATCTCTAGTTTTGTAAAGAATATCCACAAAATCATTTTGCATAATACGAATATTTGGAAACCCAAATGAAATAACCTCTTTACTTAATGAAGTTCCACAATCAGTTATAAGGCTCCCGCATCTTTCTATATAACTGTAACCTATATTTTGTCTTTTTGGAATCTTCATAATTGCCTTAACAACATAAGTACCTCTTGTTGTTAATATCATTACCGACTCTAGATCTTTTTTAGAAAATATTCTAAATTCTGTAAACTTAACAGGATCTATAATTGTTCTACCTTTTCCATCATCAAATTTTGTATCTACTTTATATTCAATATCTATTATTTTTTTTGTTTGATAAAACATTTCTGTTGCATCTGTAAAATTTGTTGCATTCCAAAGCTTCTTTTTTATATCCTTATCATTACTAGCCTTTGTAGTGATTAATGGGCTTATAGGATTACTTGTTAGTTTTGGATATCTATTACTTCCTATTTGTTTTCTTCTAATTTTTACAAAGTAATGTTCTATTTTCCTATTCTCAGTAATAATAAATTCAACTTCTGAGATGCTTTTGTTATCTAAGGCATAAAAATATAATAGATTCGAGGAAGATTGTTTATTATTTGTCGACACATTGTAAATAATTTCATCACCTAATTTCACAATAATTTTTCTAAAATCATAATATTTGGGATTTTTGTATGCTTCCTTATTTCGTAAGAAAGCTACAACCTTTAACACACCATTTTTATGTTCCTTTACTTTAAACCTATATTGTTTTAAAGAATTATCTGCTACCAAATCTGTTATTAATACAATAACGAATAAAATTAAAATTGACTTTTTCATATTAAAACTACACCCCTGTGAATGAATCTCCACTTTTTACAACTTTGCTAATCAAAGATTTAGAAAGATTGAGATAACTTGCGATACTCGCTTGTGAGTATCCATCTAAATGTGCATTCATTATAGCGATGTTTCTATCTTGTTTTGGATGTTACCCCTGGGGTGTAATTTTAAACGAGTTGTTAAAATCAAGATAAATCGTAGGCACATCACTATCTACTGCAAAGTTACGTATTCTGCAAGCTAGGTTTGTTTTACCAGAGCCTACTTCAGCGATGATAAGTGTGTTATGTGTAAGTATTCTATCTTCAAGTGTTAGGGTGTTGATAGTATTAGTATATTTTCCAATTTGGTTTCTCATAAATGTTCCTTCTAATGTGTAGCCGTATTTTAGCACACATTAGACACAGTTTATAAAGAGTTAATGTAAGAAGATAAGTCTAAAATTTCTTGGTCCGTTAAACCAGCTGCAATACCTGTCATAGTATTACTCCTTCCATCTACATCTGCTCGAAGGCTATATAATGCATTTTGAATATCACGCTCAGTATCTATACTTACTATAGTACGTATTCCAGCACCCGGAATGGTAGTTCCATCAGCTCCATGGCATCCTGCACAGTTTTTGTTAGAAAAAAGTGTTGCACCTGCACTTACATCAACACTAGCAACAGGGATACTTTTTTTTGACTCTTCAAAACTATCTCCACACCCACTAACCATAAGTGCTAAAAAGATTGATGATAATAATTTTATTTTTATGTTTTTCATTGTCTCTCTCCTAAAATTTTCTATTTATATTAAAACCAAAATGCAGGTCTTCGCTGTTTGTACCTAACATCATGTTTCTCGCATCCATAGCTACTGAGTTTGAAACAAGTAGCTCGAAGTGGTGACCGTAAGTTTGAAACTTTACACCAGCTGCAAAGCTATCGTTTTTACCATTAATACCATCCACTTTATCAACTTGAGGGTAGTACTCAGCTACAAGTGCAACTCTATCTGTAAATACTAAGCTTTCAAAAAAGTTTGCAAAGTTAAAGTCTACTCCTATACCTAGCCCTGTATTTTCATAGTAACCGTCATAAGCTACATTTGCAGTGATGATTAAGTGGTCAAAATAGTTTGGCGTTTGGAAGTTCATATTTGCAAAGTAGCTATTTTGACGCTCTTCAAATAGTGCTAGTTTATTTGAAAGAGCATTTACATTTAGTCCCAGATTGATATACTCAGTAGGAATAGAGTAACCTATACCTAAGTTGTACTCTTGGTTATCACGTGTATGGTGCACTTCTACTACCATGTTGTCTATAGGTGCATAACGAAGTTGCAACATTACATTACCGCCATCATCTATACCAAAAAAGTTTTCAGCATCATCTATTTTCCCATAAAACCTATGGCGTATGGTAAATGCCGCTTCACTCGCTTTGAGTACAGTTGGTGTATCCATACTTAACTGACCCGACTCAAATGCTTGTATGTGAGAAGTACATAAAAGCAATACCAACATTGTTAACAATCTTTTTTTCATTTGATTATCCTTTTTTATTTAATGGCATTATACTGTATGTCTATGAATTAAATATGAATTTTATGAATTGATATTTTTCATATAAAATTCATGGACTTTATATAAAATAAGCTATATAATAAGGAATGATTATGAAATTACTTATTTTACTTATCTTAGTTTTTATCCCACTTTTTGCGGAAGACTATAAGCTTGGACGAGGACTATCTTTATATAGTGCTAATGACTTAGAGCTTACTCTTGGCGGACATCTCAGTATAAAAGCTAAAAATGATGAAAATAGCATAGGCATAGAGAATGCAGCTCTTATGTTTTATGGTTCATACACGAAGTACTTTAGTTTTTTAGCAGAGTATGGAAATGAAAACCTTTACCTGTATGAAGATAATAAAAATAATTATGAAGAGTTGGAAGTACATCGTTTATATGGAGACATTCATCTAGATGAGGCACTAAATGTCAAACTTGGACGTTTTTTAACACCCATCGGTATCTATAACCCCACATACATAAATGCTTTAAGATGGACAAATATTCGACCACTTGTTACCTTGGAGTTTTTTCCAGACATCATTACAGGTGCACAACTTCATGGGCAAATAGGTACGGACTTTGAGTACTCGCTATTTACACAACTTCAAGACAAAGAAGAGTCTTCTATCTCTAAAATCCCAGTTTCAGAGTTTAGTGGTGGAGAAGTTCGCTACTTGTTTGGTTTGAACTCAAAAGTCGCACTAAACTACGGTCAGTATAAATCAAACACATTTAAAGAAGTATGTAAGTTCGGTGGGGCGAATACCCTTGTAGAGTTTGATAACGATGAACTTTCCGTTGAAATACTTTACAAAAAAGGTGAATGGACAGACCTTAGTAATAATATGACTTCGTGGAATGATCTCTCTTGGTATACACAGTATGTTCATAACCTTACAGGTCCTCACTACCTTGCAGCACGTGTTGGACAAAAAATACGAGAAGGTAATGGCGTTGGTAGTTGGGATGAGAGAAATGGAGTAGTTGGGTATATCTACAGACCTCTCTCAGCTCTTTCATACAAGGCAGAGTATAGACACTTTGTAAGAACTGGTGCTAAGGCTTTCACTAGTGATCAAGTGCATCTATCGTTTTCAGTGTTATTCTAATGAGGAAAAGGTAGATGCAAAATATAATTTATATTCTACTCTTCTCTACAATTGTCTATGGCCAAAACTATAAACTTGTCATCTCAAAAAAATGTAATGCAGATAAGAAACTCAACTTTCAAAAAATATACTTGAAAAAACAGATCAAAATAAACAACTGCGATATAGTTCCCCTAAACTTAAAAGCTCCAAATAAAATAAGAAAACATTTTATAAACGATATGTTAAAGATAAGTAATCAACACTGGAATAGATACTGGGATAAAATGCACTTTAAAGGGGTTAAAGCACCTCATGTGGTTTTATCTAAAAAAGCTATGGCTGCCTACATTACAAATATGCCTGGTGCTATTGGTTATATACCCGAAGACTTTGTCTCACCTGAGATGACAATCTTAGTTAGTTTTGAACTAGAGTAGGTCTAAGCCTATGAATTTTTCTAGTAGATTTTTATTTAGCATTGTACTTCTTGCATTTGTATTACTAGGTTCACTTCTTTTTTTTACATATAAAAATAACAACACTATAATTTTAGAAAAAATAAATACACATCAAAGACTAAACTTAAACGCCATAAGCACAAACATTGAGCTAGATGTACAACAACTTAAAGATGAAATGTTATTTCTTTCACAACTAGACAGTTTTAATGACTTAGTGATAAATGACTTAGATAAAAGAGTACTTCAAATTCTAAAAAATAAAAAAGCTAGTCAGAAGTTTGAGATAGAGCTCTATGTTACAAACTCTCAAAAACAGACTATAGCACGAACAAGTGATATTGATTTTGGCATCAATGAGGGAATTGTTCTACAACAAAAAGTTATGTCATCACTACAAAAGCAAAAACAGCTTGGAACACTTTTCATATATATCCCCTATAATTCTCTAAAACATTACCTTCAAAACAGTGTTCATAGTTATAGTCTTGAAGATAATAATGCACTTATAAAAATAGAGTCAAAGAAACAGTTTCATGATGATACACATAAGATGTCTCATGCTTTTTCAAGTGAAGCACTTAAGGACTTAAAGTTAAACAGTTCATTATCACAAAGTAGAATTGATTTTCTTTTGTATTCTAAGTGGAACTATATATCTATAATGACCATTATATTTATAAGTGCATTACTTGTGTTTGCTCTCTTTTATAGTTACAAGCTTTATAAACAGCGTGCTCTTTTACAAAAAAACCAGCTTAAACTCTTAGAAGAAGCCAACCTTGCTACTCAGGTAAAGAGTAAGTTTATTTCTCAAATGTCACATGAGTTTAGAACTCCTCTTAACAGCATCATAGGCTTTTCACAGTTTTTATCTCAAGAGAAACTAGTAGAAAAAGAGTATGAAAAACTCCCACATAACATTGAAAAAGCAGGAAAACATCTTCTGACCTTAGTTGAAAATATTTTATCTATTTCACAGGAGGAGTTCTATTCTAGAGCTGAAGTTAAACTAGAACTTGAAGATATCATAGAACTTACTCGTGAGGTTATAGCACTTTTACAAATCCAGAGTCAAAAAAAATCCATCAAACTTTTACTTACATCTTCGGTTGAGAACCTAAGTGTATTAACTGATAATATAACTTACAAACAGATACTTTTTAACTTAATAGGCAATGCAATAAAATACACAAATGAAGGTACAATCAGTATAAACATTTCAGCAGAGGCAAAGCTAGTTGTCATTTCAGTCAAAGATACAGGTATTGGGATGCTAGACACATCACAAATCTTTAGTCCTTTTGTGCGTTTAGAAAATGCTACAAATGTTAAAGGAAGTGGTCTAGGCCTAGCACTAGTAGAAGCATATGTTCATAAACTTGGTGGAAGTATAGAAGCTTTTAGTCAAGGGAAAAATCAAGGTAGTGAGTTTGTCTTTAAACTCAAAGTCTAGGTATTTAAGGGGTAAGTAAGTGAGAATATTAATAGCTGAAGATCAAAAGAAAATATCGGATAGTATTAAAAGTATTTTACTTGAAAAGTCGTATGAAGTTGAACAGGCCTTTGATGGTGAAGAGGCAATGGACAGACTCTATGCGCAGCATTTTGATCTTTTACTACTTGATATTATGATGCCTAAAATGGATGGAATAACTCTTATAAGAGAACTACGAGCAAGTAAAAATAAAATACCTACACTAATGTTGACCGCACGAGATCAAATAAATGACAGAGTAAATGGTCTTGATAGTGGTGCAGATGATTATCTATCTAAGCCATTTTCAAACTTGGAACTCCTCGCTCGTGTTCGTTCACTTTTAAGAAGAAACAGTGAGGTGAGTAGTGCAGTTCTTGGTATTAAAGACTTAACACTTGACTCAAAAACAAAAGAAGCTTGTCGTGATGGAGTGCAGATAAAACTTACTGCAAAAGAGTTTATGATTTTAGAACTTTTTTTACATAATGCAGATGTAACACTCACAAGACTCCAGATATCTGAGCATATATGGGGAGAGTCATGTATGGATAGAAGTACAAATGCCATAGATGCACACCTTAAAAACCTTCGTAGAAAAATAGGTGATGGCATCATAGAAACACTTCACTCTATCGGTTATATAGCAAGAAGTAAATAGGATAGGTAATGATTAATGTTGAACTAGAAGAGTATAAAAAAAAGCAGCACAGTATTTTGGGTGAGTTTTTACACGAGTTAAAGACGCCACTAACTATTATTCGTTCACATTTAGAAGTAGAGATTCCAAACGATGAGATACCACTTGGAGTTCGTCAGAAACTCGTCATGGATGTTGAAGAGGTTGTAAGACTGACTCAACTAGTAGAGCAAATGAAAGTTCTTCTTAGTTGTGAGTATCAAGATGGCAAGTCGCATTTTAAAAATGCTAGTTTACTAACTCTTTTAGTAGATACCATAGAGATTTTAGAAGCTTTAGCTCAGCAAAAAGGACAGAAGATAAGTTTAATTGCTGTAGAAAATATTGAGCATATTATCCATTATGACAAATGTAAACAACTTTTTTATAATCTTATAAATAATGCTATCAAATATACTCCAGATGGAGGAAGTATTGAGGTGTCTCTTAAGCAGACTGAAGATAGTATCGTCGTTGCAGTCAAGGATGATGGTTGTGGCATTGCAGCTGATGAACAGGCAAGTGTCTTTAAACAGTTTTACAGAACACAAAATACAGCTTCTCAAGATGGCTTAGGTCTAGGTTTAGCACTCTCTCAAGCTATAGTTACTATGCATGGTGCTAGTTTATCCCTAGAAAGTGAACTTGGTTTTGGTAGTACTTTGAGTGTAAACTTTCCAAAAAAAGAGCAGTAATGATACACAATATCTTGATAGTTGATGATGAAGAACAAAACCTTGAACTGGCTAAAATAATCTTACAAAAAGAAGGATATAACCTACTTTTCGCAAGTAATGGTCGTGAAGCACTGGAGTGTATGGACGAAAATGAGATTCATGTACTTGTTTTAGATTTACTTATGCCTGTTATGAATGGGTTTGAAACATTAGAGCATGTAAGAGCATTGAATAAAGATATGCAGACTATTGTAGTTACTGCTAATACAGATAAAGAGAGTCATTCTAAAGTTTTAGAAATGGGTGCAGTTGACTTTATAACTAAACCGTATGATATTGTAGAACTCAAACAGAAGATAAGGGATATACTCCAGATAAAAAGTTCGAAAATGAGGGTTTATTCAGTAAGTGAGTTGGAGAATATAACTCACTTACTGATAGAAGAATATAGAAATTTGAATAAAAATTTGAGTAAGGAGAAACTAATAGACCTTTTTGAAAAGTCTATTAACTCTTTTAGAAATTAGTTTGTAGCAATGTCACCAGTCATAGCAGCATGAGGTGAACAACGATATACACTTAAAGAGTTAGCAAGTGCTTGCGTTAGAGTAAAAGTAATCGATCCTGCTCCATCATCTACAAAATTAACATCTGCATCTGATTCGAGGGAGCCATTTGCACTTCCCATTCCAAGCAGTGTAGAACCGCTTGCATCATTTAAAAGCATTGGGTGAACACCAAAGTTTGTTACTGTAAACTTATAGCGTTTACCTACGCTTAGGTTAAGTGTTGGGTCATTTGCATTCACCGCAGCAATAGCTGTGTTTGTTGTCGATGAGATAACATAATCAGTTGGACCATTATTTCCAAATACTACAGAAGCATTTACAATAGGAGTTCCACCAGTTACAGTAACACTACCAGTCATTCCAGCATGGTTTTCACAGCGATAATCATTCATAGCATCTGCTAGAGCTTGTGTTAATGTAAATACAATACTTCCCTGTCCATTATCAACAAAGTTTACTGCTGTGTCTGTTTCAAATGAACCAACATTTGAACCCATACCTAAAAGTACAGTAGTATCAGAAGAAGTAAAATGAAGTGGATGTGATGCAAAGTTTGTTACAGAAAACTTATAACGTTTACCTACTGTAAGGTTAAGTGTTGGGTCATTTGCATTCACCGCAGCAATAGCTGTGTTTGTTGTAGATGTAATAGTATAATCTGTTGAGCCACTATTTCCTAAAACAACTGTTGCATCTACTGCACTTACTATAGAGCCTGTCATTGCCGCATGGTTTATACATCTGTATGTATTTAAAGACTCAGCCAAACTTGCTGTAAGAGTAAACATCATGCTACCGTTGTTATCATAAGAGTAATTAACATCAGTGTCTGCTTCAAAAGTTCCTACAGTACCCATACTTAAAAGAGCTGTTCCCGCTGAGTTGTTTAAAGATAAAGGGTGAGAACCAAAATTTGTTACACTAAATTTATAACGTTTACCTATTGTAAGATAAAGAGCAGGGTCTGTGGCGTTTACTTCTGCTACTGCTGAGTTACTTGATGAGGTAATAGTATAGTCAGTAGCACCGCTATTGCCAAACACTATACTTGCAACTGTAGCAACTACTGGAGTTACTGTCGTTGTATCACTTGAACTATCTGAACTACCACAGCCACTAAAAAGTAGTACTGCAGTTACTATCGAACTTGTTATAATAGAATTTTTCATCTTTACACCTTTTATATTTTGTTGAGTGAAGTATAAAATAACTATGTGAATAAAATATGAATTTAACACTACTATAGATATAATTAGCTACTTCAAACATTGGAAATAAATGGGCTACTTAATTCACTTTCACCTTTTTGCAGCTATTGCTTGGATAGGTGGTTCTATATTTATGTTTGTTTTAGGGGTGACTCTTGTAGATAAAGAGAAGCAAAAGTCGGTTTATCCTCACATTGGACCTATTTTTGGTTACTTTGAGCTTGTCTCTTTAGCAATCCTTTTAAGTTCTGGTTTAGTTATGATTTATAACAACAATCTTTTAGAACTACTTCTCGCTGGCGACACTTCACATGTAGTTGAACTTTTACGTAGAAAACTTTATCTTGTTGGGTTTTTAGTTGTGATGACTATACTGCACATAACCATTGCATTTAGAACTAACAACAAAGAGAGAACATTTTTAGAGAACTTATTCTCAAGGGGTTCATCTTTGCTTATCTTTTTCATAAACCTTTTTGTTCTACACTATGCCATCATGATACGCTCAATTTTATAAGGATTTAATATTTTAGTATGAATAAATCAAAAATTGTATATGAGTACAGTATAGTTGAAGATGAAATTCTAAATAAGTACATATTAGAACATAAAGAACTCCAAAAGTATTTTAAATTAGATTTTAATGGTCTTAAATCAAAGCAGTACTGCGGTGTTTTAAATGCTAAGGATGAAGATATTTATCTACTTCCCAAAATTGCTAAAGATGATGAGAAAAATTTAGATATTTTTATATATATGTTGATGTTTGCATATGATATTAAACTAGAAAATGAAGACATAGCTTCTTGTAAAAATGAAGAACATAACATCTTAGAAGTTTTTATACAGCTTTTTGCACAGAGACTATTTAAAGAGTTTAAGTCTGGTGTTTATAAAGAGTACGTGGCAGAACAAGAGAACCTTACTACACTTCGTGGAAAATACCTCATAAATGAAAATTTGGAAACTACACCCCTGTGAATGAATCTCCACTTTTTACAACTTTGCTAATCAAAGATTTAGAAAGATTGAGATAACTTGCGATACTCGCTTGTGAGTATCCATCTAAATGTGCATTCATTATAGCGAT
>Ga0233442_1001498_pt1 | contig 17760 bp, 24 predicted proteins | sample SI_123_September_3_FD_182789 | JGI IMG/M metagenome (GOLD analysis project Ga0233442, IMG submission 182789) | Seawater microbial communities from Saanich Inlet, British Columbia, Canada - SI_123_September2016_150_MG | ecosystem: Environmental > Aquatic > Marine > Inlet | place: Canada: British... | reverse complement strand
TAACGATGTTAAACGCACCCGCTAGGGCAAAGTTTTATGTTGAGTAGGCCGTAGGCCGCCACGAGACAATAAAACTTTGGTAATTACGACTGAACGAAGGGAAGGAATAATTATTGTGAAACAGCCCCCAATTCCGAGCCGGAGGCGAGACTAAAATTTAAGACAAAAGATACGAATTTTTAAAAAAATATTTAAACTAGAACTCTAAAAGGTATCTATTTTGGAGGGGTAAATATGACTTATGAAGCGAATTACCGGAAAGTTATTGATGATTTGAAAGTGGAGGAAACTGCAAGAGCTATGACTCTGTTTGATGAAAGATTGCCTCAAGGTGGGCTTGTTCTTGCAATAAGAAGTGAAGAACGATATGACAAACCTATTGACCTTGGTTTTGCTGGTACATTTCGTGAAAGCAATATTCATTATTTTCTTGATATAGGTACATTAACATCATTGTCACATCATCCTGAGCACGGTGGCGTAGAAATACATCTACTAGGTGTTGAATTTATGGGTGATTTAACTTTTGGGGAAAGAGAAGGAAGAGATACTAGAGTTTCTGTTCCTTACGGTAGTCTCGTTGAAGTCGAATCTGAAGGTAGAGAATTTCTTGGCTATGATTGGGGAGTTGTAATTCCTGGTGCAGAAACTATATGTCAAGTGCTTGGTTTAGGATCTGTGGAAGATTATGAAGGGATTATGAGAAGTTTATCCGATAGCGATATGGTATCAGAAAGACCTGTTATGAGAAGGAAAGGGGGGGCAAGTTCCATTTACGATTGGAGAGCAAATACTCTTGTTCCAACAGGTGAGAAATATAAGGTTGTTCCGATTAAGACTTTATTAGAAAAAGCCAAGGGAAAGGAACCCAAAGGATTTATGACTGTTTCTGTTGATGACTAATTTTTTCTTTTCGTATCTTTTTGTCTTCCTTTTCTTTTAAGATTATTAATTATTGGGGGTTGTTTCAGAACGTTTAACGATGTTAAGTCTCCTCGGGTTTACCCCGAGGTCGAGGCTTTAGCCGAGAAGTTTGTTCGTTGCCGTATCTAATAGTGCCGCTTAGTTTTAGTTAGTTGTTTAGAAAAGGGGGAGAGAAAGAGTTTAGTTCTTAATGAATTTATTTACTAATATTAAAAGTCCTATTAGTAAAAAGTAAGGGATGATTGTATAATAAATCTTATAGTTTATTGGATTATTTAAGAAAAGATATATTAATCTTGATCCAGTTATTCCTAACAAGAAACCAGTGATGTATCTGCTTTTATTAGTTCCATTATTAATATGGAATTTTGTAAGTGCCCAATCTATAATGGCAAAAGAAGGAAGTATATAAAGAAGTATCCAATCAATTTGAACGAATAATGAATTAAAGAAAAATGAAATCAATAGTAAAACAAAAAATGATGAAAAATAACCAAAACATCTGGCACAAAGATAATATTCTTTTTTTCTAAAAGTAACTTTAATACAGCGATTATATTCTTCAGGATAATGGTGACTTAACAGGATGTGAGTCATTATAATAAGTTACCATCTGCGTATCAAATAGTATACTATCGCTGCTGGCCAGAATACTATGATCCAGAAACACAACCAAAAACCACTGCCTCTTGGTTTGTCTGAACCAGAACTTGAGTGATGAGTGGTCTGTTGGGTGACTACAACGCTTGGATGGTCTGAACTTTTTTTACTAGAATGATGTTCTTTAAGTTGTTCACTTGCACAATCTTTGCAAAGATTTTTTCTACCTGCTTTGACCATACAGTCCCCACAGAATGGTCCTCCACAATCAACACAAGTTCCTACTGAATTTTTCTTTTCATGATTTTGGCATTTCATTTATCCAAATACCCCCATTAATATAAAAGCGACAACAATTGACAATATTTTACCCCATAGAGGAATTACAATTTTATGTTTTTCTTTTAACCATTCTTCAAAAGGTGGTAACCACATCAGAAAAACAATAAGCATAATTATCATTAATGGACTAAAACTTATTAAATAACTGAATGCGAGAATACCAAAAAATATGCTAACTATCCATTTTCCTACTTTTGATGCAGTTTCATTATCAACCGTATGTTTAACTACTGTTTCGCTAGGACTATGAGTGGTAGTTTGTTGAGTAACAACGATATTTTTATCTTTATATTTATTGGTAGTAGTATTTTCGTCCGAATCGCCTAGAATTTCAGATGCGCATTCTTTACAGTATCTTTTTCTTCCTACTTTAATGAAGCAATCATTACAAAATAATTTTCCACATTCTACACAAGCACCACTTGATTTTTTCTTTGAATGGTTAGTACATTTCATTATAGTGTAGAATATATACGTCTTATTAATAAATGTTTTGTCAATTTCTTTCTCTCCCCCTAGTTTAGTTTTAATAGTATCAAAAGCGGCACTTGAAAAAGAGTGTTCTCGTTAGAGGTTAGCGACTAAAGGCAACGAACAAATTAAACTTAACATCGCGATTAAGAGAAGTTCGGTTTTGAGGCAACCCACAAAACCGAATTTGGATGGAGAAGTCTGCAAGACTTCGGAATCTCTTAATCGCTGTTATATTCGTCTGACCAAAGGGAAGACCTAAAATTTAGTGCAACGTTCCGAAGGAAAATTTTAGAGTTTGAGAACTCCCGTATATCGTGTGTCGTTGCCCTATACATCAAGGTTCTTTGAGTAATGTAGATTTTTTCCATTAATTTTATAAATAAAGCCAATTCCCAACTATTATTATGGGTATAGTTAAGGTTGTAACGGATTTTGATAATACTGTTACAGAAGAGAAAGGATTAGAACCATTTTTTGAAGCATATTCTAGAAGATTTTGTGTAGAATTAGGTGTTTCAGAAGCACAATATAAAAATGCAATTGCTACTGTAAGAAGAGATATGGAAGCAGAGCCATTAAAATATGGTTGGAAACATAATGGATTTTTTTCTGCTCCTGTTACTGGTGATCCTATTGGTTCAAATACAGTAGCACATATTGAATTAATGCACAGAGTTATGCGAGGAGAATTACCTAATTTGGAAGTTGGAAACATTCCTGCTGATGAATCTGCTGTTTTAGATTTAAAAGAAAAATGTTATTTAGAGGCATATCCTCAAAGGCATACATTTTTTAGAGATGGAGCCGCAGGATATCTGAATGCTTTAGAAAGTATGTTTCCGGAATATGCAGCAATTATGTCAAATTCAAAAGACACTTCAATCAGAAAAAAGTTGGATGGCTTAAGTGGTCTTGAAGCAGATTTACATTTAATTGGTTTAGCTCAAAAGATGGTAGTTAATTCTGAAGATGGTCAAGTTCAACCTGACGGATTTCCTGTTCCTATAAATCCAGACAGACAAGAGTATCTAGGGAATTTAAAAGGCTTTCATCCTGAATTAAGGGAATTGGCTGTAATTGGTGATAATTTCTTTTTAGATGTTGCTACTGTTTTGCTTCATGGTGGATATGGAATTTTATTGAAGACTGAAGCAACACAAGGTTATGAAGTTCCATTTTTAGAAGCACATCCACGAGGACATTTTGCAAGAAATTATGATAGTGCTTTAAAATTCTTAGAGCAACATCAGGAAAGATAAATTTTTACTCAAAGAACCCTAAAAAAATAATGTGCTAGTTTTACATCAAGGGCAACGACACACAAAAGTATTAGTCCATTGTCATCTACCAAGGGAGTTCTCAAATTGAATATAATTCCTGTTAGTTTCGTTTTCCGCTACGAAGTCCGGAAAACCTGCGTCCGCAGAGTTGTGTTTAAGTTCCTATCTATCCGAGGCGTAGCCGAGACATACTGTCCGAAGGACTTTGGGGGTCTGTGTTCAATAGAAAAAGCGAAGCGTTACATCAAGAACTAGAATAAAAAGGGAGTTCCGTTCAAAGCTAAGATTCTTAACAAATATTGCAAAAAACAACGAAATGTTTAAATAGTATTATGAATATATATTCATTACTCAGAAGAGTGGAGGAAAATAAAATGCCAAACCAAGATGGAACAGGACCTGAAGGGAAAGGATCTCTTACAGGAAGAAAACGTGGAAAGTGTGAAGGAGCTGTACCCTGCCCTAGAGGAATGGGTAGAGGCAGAGGACAAGGTCGTGGAAGGGGAAGAAGAGTTAACCAAGAGTAAGCTTTATATTATTAATTAGTTTACTTAAAATGGTGCCACGTCCAAGACTAAGAAGGAGAGTACGCTTCAACCCAGAAGTAACTTACTTTAAACCGGCAGGAGTGCCGTTAAAGCAGTTAGAAGAAGTTACTTTATCTTATGATGAACTAGAATCACTTAGGTTGAAGAATACTCTTAACTTAGATCAAAAAGAAGCTGCTGAAAAGATGCAAATATCTCAGCCAACTTTTCACAGGATACTTTTATCAGCAAGGGAAAAAGTAACAGAAGCTTTAGTAAAAGGGAAAGCGATTAAAATTGAAAAAAGAGGATAGTAAATTGAAAAAATTATTATTAATAGTAATATTGTTTTCTTTAATTATTCCCAGTGTTGTTTCTGAAGAGTCAGACGTAGATTTATACCTATTTTATGGACAAGGATGTCCTCATTGTTCTCAAGAAAAAGTTTTCTTAGATGAAATTAAAGAAGAATATCCACAATTAAATATAATTGAAAAGGAGATTTACTTTAATGATAAAAATAGAGAACTTTTTATTCAAATGTCAAATTCTTATGGAGAAGAAATCCAAGGAGTTCCAACAATTTTTCTAAATGGAAAAGTTTTTGTTGGTTTTAATAATGACATTAAGAATTCTCTTCAAGAAGAAATTGAGCGTTGTATTAATGAATTATGTAAATCCCCATTAGATTACCAAAACTCGTCTGAAACTTTAGCACTTAGAGGAGAAAGTTCGCCATTAGAAGATCCAGAAAAAATCCAATTAAAGAATACAATCACTATTCCTGCCGTTTTATCGGCTGCTGCTGTGGATGCAATCAACCCCTGTGCTTTTGCTGTATTAATTATTTTATTGACAACAATTTTAGCTACAAAAAGCAGACATCGGGCTTTATCAGCAGGAATTGCTTTTACAATTTCAATTTACATCTCTTATTTACTAATGGGTATTGGTTTATATTCTGCAATTAACGCTACGGGAATAACTCACTGGTTTTACTCCATTGTGGCTGTACTAGCTATTTTAATTGGATTATTTAATCTAAAAGATTATTTATGGTATGGAAAATGGTTTATTATGGAAGTTCCAATGAAATGGCGTCCAAAGTTAAAGTCATTAATTAAAGGAGTTACTTCTGTTCCTGGAGCTTTCCTAATAGGTTTTGTAGTAAGCTTGTTCTTGTTACCCTGCACTTCTGGTCCCTACATTGTAATTTTAGGATTGCTAGCAAAAACTGCAACCAAAAACTTTGCGTTAGGTTTATTGTTGTTGTATAACTTAGTGTTTATTTTGCCAATGTTAATTATTACATTAGCAATTTATTTTGGATTTACAACAACAGAAAAAGTAGAGGAATGGAGAAAAGGAAAACTTAAAGTTCTGCATTTAATTGCTGGAATTATTTTATTATTATTGGGAATTGGAATGATTATTGCAATGTGGTTAGGAATGGTTTAATCACTTTTTGAGGCATTTTTTACAAGTTCCATGGACATCAATCTGAAAATGACAGATACTTTCTTTAATTTTTAGAAAGTCAAGTGATTTAACATCAAAATGTTTTATTTCACCACATTTCTGACAGACAAAATGACAATGGTTATTTTCTTCTTTGGAATATACAATCTTTCTATTGCATAAATAAGAATGGAGTTTTTCTTTTTTCTTTAGATTTCTTAAAAATCTGTAAACTGTGGCAATCCCAATTTTCTTATCTTTCTGATTTACTCTTTTGAATAATTCCTCTGCTGTGAAAAATGAATCTAACTTTTTAACTTCTTCTTCAATTAATTCTTTCTGTTTAGTTTTTCTCATTTGCTTATTGATAATGCTAATCAATAACATATTTAAATAAGTTTTGCTTTCACTTTAAGTATGTCAGCAACCACATATGCAATTTTAAGTGTAATTATTGTTTCATTAATAGCAATTGTAGCTGCAATTCCTCTGCTAATTAAAGAGAAAATTTCTCAAAAAACATTATTGATTTTGCTTAGTCTATCTGTGGGAACTCTTTTTGGCAGTGTTTTTATTCATTTTTTACCAGAAGCGGTTTCTCATGGATATACTTTAGGATTAGCTTTTTATTTTTTGTTAGGAATTCTCGTTTTTTTTGTTTTGGAAAAATTAATCCACTGGAGACATAGTTGTAAAAGAAATCAGGAGGATTTAGGGCATAGTCACGCCTATCACTTAGCTCCCATAAATTTGATTGGTGATGCCATCCATAATTTGTTAGATGGAATGGTTATTGCTGGAGCCTATGTAATTAGCTTACCATTGGGAATTGCTGCTACTGTTTCAGTTATATTTCATGAAGTGCCACAGGAAATTGCTGATTTTGGCATTTTGTTATATTCAGGTATGTCTAAGATAAAAGCACTGTTTTATAATTTTCTTTCAGCAGCGACTGCGATTTTAGGAGCAGTTATTGGATTAATTTTGGCAGGAAAAACAGCAGGTTTTACCCATTTTATTATTCCATTTGCAGCAGGAAATTTTATTTATATTGCTGGTTCAAATTTAGTGCCAGAACTACATAAGCATTGTAAATTGAAAGATACAATTTTGCATGTTATTGCTATACTTTGTGGAATTGCAATAATGGTTGCAGTTACATTATTTGGACCTGGACATACACATTGAGGTGAAAAGAAAATGAGAAAATATTTGTTAATGTTGTTGATTTTAGGATTGTTAGTTTTTGCGACAGGTTGTGATACTGAATTAGGACATTCACATGAGGACCATGACCATGATGGAGATGGTGTCCCAGATCATACAGCAGAAGAACATCATGAAGAAGAGCATAATGACTTTGAAAAGGAACTCCCCCATGAATAATTAAATTTCTTTACATAGTAAAGTGTAACTGTCCGAAGGACTACAGACCCCCATTTTTTTCTTTTTAGAACTTAAACACAATTGAAACTAATTCTTGTTATCTTCCCCGACCAAAGGGAGAGCGCAGCGGGGACTACTGGAGTGAAACGAAAGGAGTAGTTTTCAAAAATCCGTTATCGAGAGCGAAGCTCCTTCAAGCTAAAAGAATTTAGGGAAGGGGAACTTATGTCAAATAAGACATAAAAATTCTCATTGCAATAATATATAGAATTAATGTAATTACTAAAGATCCAAAATGAAAATAAAATAATTTATCAGGTTTTTTTCTTATTGTAACATAACTAATTATGAAATGAATTATAAATAATACTACAGAAGCTATTGTAGAATATAAAAATCCAACTTCATTCCATGGACAAATACATTCAACTTTAGTATAAGCATATAAATACCAAAATATTAAAAAGAATATTATTGATGGTATAAAAATCCAATATTTATTTTGTTTTATATTATTCATTTTCTTTAAGTAAAACTTTAAGAGGTATATATGTTATATAAACATAACTTAAACCTACAAAAAACACCATAAATATAAAAAAGAGTATTGGTAAAACGAACATTTGTCCTCTAAGGCCACCGATTAATAATTCCCAAATGATTCCAAATGCCATTAAAGAATACATTGGGACTATTACACTTTTTGCTTTAAATTTTCTTGCTAAATAACCTGTGATAATTAAAAATATAATTAAAGGAATCAAAGTCCAGGGTAAAAGAGTATATTTGTTTCCAATTGCACCCCAATTAATATTTTCTTCTAAAATAATTAGAGGTATGGAAGTTAAAATAAAAAGTAAAAATCTAGGAAGTTTAATTTTTATAATTAAATTAACAATTTTTTTATTATAGATAACCATTAAAAAATATGTAATGACAATTATTGAGACATCTGGAATAAAACCTAAACTTGACATAATTATTTCTTACCATATATCATTTATAAAATTTGCGATAAGTTCCCCTTCCCTTTTTAGCTTTTTAGGATTTTTGAAAATTGAAGATAACGATGTTATGCCCTCTGGGGTTCATCCCCAGATGTGAGCGTAGCGAGCAAGTAAATTTTTAGGCGTACGTAACTTAGAAAATCATTTCAAGGTAAGTTCAAAAAGATACTCATAGGCTTTCCATTGATCATTCTCTTTGAATATTTTGATTTTACCAATTTCATTTAATTTTAGATAGTAATCAATGTTATCTTCAACAAATTCTTTTGTGGGTCCAGCATCCATAGAAATTAATTTAGCATTGTAATGATCAATTATTTTTTTAATGGTTTTAATATAATCAGTAACGGTATAAACAATGATGTAAATTCTTGAATTTTCGTGTATATGATTTTTTGCTATGTCCAAAAATTCTAAAACTTGTTTATTCCCGTCTGGACCACCCCAAAAGCTTTTTGTTAATTGTTCTCCTATTTCTTTTCTATAGTTTTCATGAACAATTTCTTGAGGAAGATTAGCAACGATTACATCAAATTTTTTGTTTAAATTGGCAAAATATTCTCCATTCTGAAAATTAATTTTTACATTATTTCTTGCTGCATTTTTCTCTGCTAATTCAAGAGCATCTTCATCATTATCTGTTGCAGAGACAATTCCTCCTAGTTTTGAAGCAAGAATACCTAAAAATCCTGGTCCCGTACCAACATCAATTACTGTCTCTCCAGGATTGATTTTCATATTTTCAGCAAAGAATGATCCATGAGGAGAAGGAGGAAATACTTTATTGTTTATTTCTAATTCAAATTCTACATTTTGAATGTTGTATTTCCGAACTTCATCTTTTTGAACGAAGTGAATTACTCTTGTCATAAATACCTTGAAATGATTGTAATTTAAGAAGTTTACGTCTTTTTTAGCCTAAAAATTTATTGGGCATAACGATGTTATCTTTCCCCGACTTTACGTCGGGGTGAGGAGCATAGCGACTCAAGTTTTTCCGTTGCGAATAAAAGGGACTGCCGTAACAAGAACAGGGCTTAAGTTCTCAATCTTTATTGATTATTTTTTGTTTTTATTTTTGATTTTAGTGTTATTACTGTTTAATGAGGAATTTATCAAAAAGTTTATAAATGAGGAAGTATTTTAGGAATTATAACAAAATTGAGGTTAAAAAAATGACACTAAATGAACAATTAAATCAAAAAGATGCTGACTTAACAGCATGGCAAGCTAAGATTGCTTCTTCAAGGACTTGGGAAGAACTGATTGGAGAAACTGAAGCTAGATTAAATGATATTTATATAGAGAATGGTCTTCCACTTAGAGTAGGTCAAGATTCTAAATTTCCACTTGTAATGGGAACAACCGTTGATTATGGTAAAACATACCAATTTGATGAATATGTAAAAGCAGAAGGATCTACTCCAGAAGGAAAGCCAGATTGGTGTGGTAATTATATGAAAAAAGATGGCAAACATTTTATTGTTGAATCAGTAAATGGTATTAAAGTAATGACCACTCCAGAAGCTAAGTGGAAAGAGCAATTTGCAGCTAATTGGTAATTATTGCAAAATCTATCTCTTATTTTTTTAATTTAATCTTCTAATAATTATTTATATAAAAAGGCAGTCTGATTTATAGTTTATTTAATAGTATCAATTTTGTCGTCAGTAAAAACATTGATTACTATATGAAGCAACGGAAAAATTAAAGATAATCCTTGTTAAACTCTCCGTTAGGATTGATTTTTAGTGCAACGTTCCGAAGAAAAAAATCAAAGTAAAATCTAAGTTCGTAATCAATTCGACCGAAGGGAGTCTATATTTTAAAATTCCCCTAAAAACTATTTAATATTATTAATTGCAGAATTAATATCTCTTTCTGAATATCCTTTAGAAACTAAGAATTGTCTAATCTTTTGTTCTGAATATCCACTATTTTCATATTGTTTAATATAATCTGATAATTGATTTATGTATTGTTGATTTGGTATTGGTTTTTGTTGCGGTGCAAAATCAGATTTCTGCATTAATAAATAATTTGTTAATTCTCCTCTTAATTCTTGCGATATATTCATTGGTCTCATTATTGATGTATAAAAGATTGTAAAATAAATTACCTTTATTGATTCAACAACTTTTTTGTATATTCCTCCAATGATTGATACTAAGAACAACATTATAAATACAGGAACCCATGAAAATGAAAAACTGCTAATTGTAATTACAGTGATTTCTGTAAACATTGCAATTAAGTATCCTATTCCTACAGAAATTAATAATGCAACAAAAAATATTCCTCCAAATAATGAACCAATAACACTACCAACAAAATCAATTCCAAACACTCCTGCTAATGTCGCAGGAACATTATTTTTTAGTGATTTAATTTCAGGAACAATTTCTTTTAATGGTTTTTGTTCAATTACAATTGCAGGTAGCATATAGTGACTTAATAAATCCCAGACTTCATTTAGAAAACTTAAGAATAAACTAATCAATACACCCATTATGCCTTTTTTATTTCCTTTTTGACTATTAGCATACTTCATTAAAATGTCAACAAAAGCAATTATTCTTAATTTTCCTTTTTCTGATTTAGTATGGTTATGTGCATCATTATAACTTATATCTTTACCACAAACTGTGTTATATACAATCCAACTCTGATCTGCTTTTTGCCTTACGTTATAAAAAAATCTAAATGGAATCAATATGAAAAATGTTAGTAACAATAATAGAACTCCAATCATAACAAATTTTCCTAAAATGAAAGTTAAGATTGCAGAGTAAATAAAAAGGATAATAATTGCTGACAAAACAATCATATGAATTGTTGGAGTTTTAATATCTTTATCCTTTCCAATTATTGTAAACGAATTTTTAATTAAAAATCCTGTATCTTTTAATCTGTCCTTAAAAGGTTTTTTTGTAAATGATTCAAAAGCCATATAATAATTATTTTTAAAGAGATATATAAATGTTTTTATTCTTTTTGGGGAATTTTATTTTTAGAACTTAGATTTTATTGAGTTTAACGATGTTATGCTTCCCCGACTTTACGTCGGGGTCGAGGCGTAGCCGAGAAGTTTTCAAGTTACCGTTCATAGAGCGTTGCTGTCATAAGTCTTTAACACATTTAGTTTAGGCAAAAACAAGTAATAGTTTTAGTGTTTAGTTGGGGCTCTCTTTTTAGTTAAATTTGTTCATCTTTAAATATTTTAGGAAGAACATAAAATGCTAGTAAATTATTAAGTATGTGGATTGCTATTGCGAAAATGAAGCCATACTTAACAGCAATAATTCCTAATGCAAATCCCATAAACAATGTTGCATTTATTTTTACGGGCCCTCCCCATTTATCGCCGGATTTATTTGGTAGATGGATCAATGTAAAACCAATAGAGGAAAATATTATTGCAATTTCAATAGAATTGGTAAGTACATAGATAGTATTTATGCCTAAATAGCGAAAAAAGAACTCTTCATGTATGGGAGTAAAGAATGTTCCAAAAAAGTTCATTACTTTTTCATTTTTGGTTAACTTGCCAAGTGAATAAGGAATATTTCCAAATAAAGTCATTATCCAAAAAACTACAAATACCCACCAATGTTTTATTGCATAACCAAGAAGATTATTAAACTCAAATTGGTAAAAATTAAAACCAAGAAGTCCACCAAAGGAATAAAACAAGTATGTTAAAATTACTACAAATATTGGCCACAACGTTAATCCTATTGGAATATGATATTTTGATCTCATTAAAACTTGATCAAGAACTACCGCTAAAATAAAATCAACAACAAATAGGATTAGGATAATGATTGATATTTCTTTAAATAATGGTACAACACTCTCTGTTTGAAAGAACCATATATTGCTGATTATATCACTTATGATTGGTATGACCATTATACTCTAAGTAATTTTTTAGACTTTTTAAAGTATTTGAAATAGTTCAGAGAGCTCCAGTTTATTTTTGTTTTTGCCGTTATAGATTTTTACATTGTTAAAGACAGCAACGCATTAGTTTAGAGATTATCCGACAGGATTGTTCTCTTTTAGGTAACTTGAAAATTAAGCATAACTCGGTATATGCTGAAGTGGGCTGATTCTCTAAGATATTAAAGAGATAAGGGCTCTCCTGAGTCCCATAAAGACTTTTTTTGTTAATTTTTATGGTTTTTTAGGTTTTTCTTGCAGATGTTCATTGATCAAATTGCCTTGGATTTGCATGAAATACTCTGCCCAATACTTGGCTGAGTACAACTTTTTGCGCTTGACATGTTTAGGTAATGTACTGTAAAATATTGCTTGCACGTCAATGAAGAACTTGTCCAGGATTTCAAAATTTCTGTCAATTATTTCAGTTTTTGTTTGCATTTTAATTCACCTCAAATGTTTTTCTTAAAGCTATGGTGATGGTGGTCAATGTAGTATTCTATGAAATGGATTACTCAATTAACTACCTGAATCCTAACCAAAGAAACATTTTGAGATGTGAAAATCAAACCTCAACCATGACATTTTTGTCGCACTGGACACTGGTCAACTGCGGACAAGCTATATAAATTACTTTTAATATTACTATAATATGCAAGTTTCAGAGTTAGTAAGAAAAGTTAGTTTGAGAAGAGGTCTAAGTCCAAGGACAATTAAAACTTATCAAAACTGTTTAAACAAATTTTTTAGAGTTGTAAAGAAAGATCCCAATTATTTAAAGAAAAGTGATATTCAGGATTATTTAGACGGGTTGTTGGAGAGAAAAGCTCCCGGGAACACAATTAATGTTTATTTGAACGCATTAAAATTCTTCTACGAACAAGTATTAAACAAAAAGTTAACTTTAAATTTGCGTTTCAGTAAGAAAAGAAAAACTTTACCCACGTTTCTTACTCAAGAAGAAACAAGTAATTTCTTTAAAGTTATAAAAAACAAAAAGCATAAACTAATGGTTACTTTAATGTATTCTGCAGGGTTAAGAGTAAGTGAATTAGTTCATCTTAAAGTTGAAGATTTTAATTTTGAGAACAATTACGGCTGGGTAAGAGAAGGTAAAGGTAAAAAAGATCGTCTATTTATCATCGCCAAGAAACTTAAAGAAGAAATTATTGAACATATTGATAAAAATGCATTAAAACATGATTCTTGGCTGTTTCCTGGATTTAAAAATAAACATTACAGTGTTTCCTCTATACAAAATATTGTTAAGAAAACAGCTAAAAAAGCTAGTATTAACAGAAATATTCATCCTCACACTTTAAGGCATAGTTTTGCGACACATTTAATCCAGAACGGATATTCTGTTTTGGAATTGCAACCATTACTTGGTCATAGAAATATTGAAACCACTTTAATTTATACGCACATGGCATCTCCAAATTTAATTAAAATCAAAAGTCCATTTGATCAATTAGAAAATAGATAAAACTAAAATGGTAAATACTAAAGTTAACAAAAATGAAATAGTTGTTTCTACTGATAATAATTATGACCCAGTTAAAAACAAAATTTTTATGGTTAGGAGTGTTCAAGTTATTTTAGACCGAGATTTAGCAGCACTTTATGATATTGAAACAAGAGCATTAAAACAGGCCGTAAATCGAAATAGGAAGAGATTTCCTAATGATTTTATGTTCATTTTAACAGAGATTGAAGTGGATTTTATGGTGTCACAAAATGTGATACCTTCAAAACAACATCTAGGGGGGTCATTTCCTTATGCTTTTACTGAGCAAGGAGTAGCTAACGTTTCAAGTATTCTTAATAATGATAAAGCAATTGAAACTAACATTCAAATAATGCGGGCTTTTGTTGCGATGAGAAAGTTCATTTCAAATAATTATGAATTATTTTTAAGATTAGATAATGTTGAAAGAAAACAGATTGAACAAAAAATAGAAATAGACAACAAGTTTGAGAAAGTGTTTAGGATAATTGAAGATAAAAGTATTAAACCAAATAAAGGAATATTCTTTGATGGCCAAGTATTTGATACTTATAAATTCGTCTCAGATTTAATCCGCAGTGCTAAAAATTCTATTATTTTAGTAGATAATTATATTGATGATTCTGTTTTGACATTATTTAGTAAGAGAAATAAAGATGTAACTGTAAAAATATTTACTAATATTACTAAACAATTAGAACTTGATCTTAAAAAATATAATTCTCAATACCCTTTAATTACAATTGAGAAATTTACTAAGTCTCATGATAGATTTCTAATTATTGATAATCAAATGTACCATTTTGGTGCTTCATTAAAGGATCTCGGGAAGAAATGGTTTGCTTTTTCTCAATTTGATAAAGAAGCAATACAATTACTAAACAATTTAAATAATGAAAAGAGGTAAAAAAAAATGAAAAACATTGAAATGTTTTTAGTCATTCCTTACAAAGGGGTGCGGAATAAATGAAAATACAATACACTACAAAGAACCAAAGATTAAACGTTGAATTAGAATCAAACTCTGCAAAAGAAGCATTTAAACAACTTGCTGAGTTTCAAGAAGTGTTTGATGAAAATAGTTGTGGACAATGTAACAATGACGATTTACGGTTTATTGTTAGAACAGTAGAAGGAAACGATTATTATGAATTGAAGTGTAAAGCTTGCGGTGCAAAGTTAGCCTTCGGTCAACACAAATCTGGTGGCACATTGTTTCCAAAAAGAAAATTGGCTGATGGTAGTTTTGATTATAAGAATAGAGGTTGGTTCAAATGGAAAGCTGATAATGGAAACTAGCAAACCTTTTTTAAAGTAGGATTCAAAATTAAACTAAATGAACATCTTATTGGTATATCCACCATTTTGTACTCCTGCATCTCCACCTTATTCATTAGCTAATTTACACACTTTTTTAAATTCAAATTCAAACATAAAAATTGAATTATTAGATTTAAACTTAGAATTTCATAAATTAAAGTTTTCTAAATATCAAGAATACTTTCAGAACTTTACTAAAAACTATTCCAGAGATGAATATGAAAATATTTCTAAAGAATATCATCAAATTACAAGAAAAATTTACTCTGAAAATAATCTTAAAGTTGTTAAAAATAATTCTCCAGAATTGTTAAAACAATTAACTGAAAAAATTCTTAAACAAATTAAAGATAAAAAAGAAAAAGTTGTTGGTTTTAGTATAATTTATTCTAGTCAAGCATTTTATTCTTTAGCTCTAATTAAAGAACTTAAAAAACATGATATTAAAACTATTGTTGGTGGTCCAGCCGTAAATGATAAAATTAAAGAATATGCTGACGAACATTTCAATAATGAAGTTGAGTTGTTAGAATATTTAACAGAAAAGAAAATTGATCATGAAAAATTAAATTGTAACAATGCATTAAATTTTAATGTTTTCTCATTAAAAGATTATTTTGTTACTCAACCAGTGATTCCAATAAAAACAAGCAGTACTTGCTTCTACCGTAAATGTGCATTTTGTACTCATCATCAAAACAAGACATATAATGAATTTTCGTTAGAACAAATTAAACAAACAATCATTCAATCAAAACAAAAACATTTTTTTTTCATTGATGATATGATTTCTAAGAAGAGATTGTTAATATTAGCAGAAATGTTAAAACCATTAAACATCTCTTGGATGTGCCAATTAAGACCAACTAGAAACTTAGATCTTAAAACTTTAAAATTTTTATTTCAATCCGGTCTTAAATCCGTTATTTGGGGAGTAGAATCTGGAAATGAACGTATTCTGGAATTGATGCAAAAAGGTACAAAGAAAAAAGATATTAAAATTGTTTTAGATAATTCTAAAAAAGTTGGAATTAAAAATGTTCTTTACATTATGTTTGGGTTTCCTACAGAAACTGAAGATGAATTCTTAGAAACTATTTCATTCTTAGAAGATAACGGGAATAATATTGATTTAATATCAACTTCAACATTTGGATTACAAAAAGGAACACCGATCTACTTAAATCCTGAAAAGTTTAACGTTACTAATATCAAAGAGACAAAAAGAACAGTTCTGGAGCCAAAAATATCTTATCAAACAAATTCTGGTTTAACTCCGGATGAGGTTAAAAAACTTAAAAAGAAATCTCAACCTGTTTTAGAAAGAATAAATAAGTATCCTAAAGAAATGAATTTTTTTAGAGAACATTTGTTGAACTTGTTATGATCCACTCATTATTTATTTATTTATTTATTTATTTATTTATTTCTCTTTGCTATAAAATACCAATACTTTTTCTTTAGTCTTAAGATCGTAACTATACTTCTCGGTTACAAGTCTATTTTCTAAACCAGACTTTATTAATTCTTTATCTACAAAGAAATCTTGATGATTTAAATAAAGTGCACAACTTATTACCCAACTATCTCTTATTAAATTATTCTCTATTTTAAACTGATAATCATTATAATTAGCAACTTCTGGATAATTGTCTGAACTTATTGAGGAAAATTGTGGCACATAAAGTTCTTTATCAATTGTTGCATCTAAACCATAACTTCTAATAGAAGCAAAGTAAGAAATATCTAATTCTTCAAATAATCTGTCTCTTTCTATCCTTCTTTTTTTAAGGTCTAGTTCCCACTTCTTTCTTCCCAAATTATACTTTTCTTCTTCTAAATCTACTACATTGTTCATTTTATCTTTTTCCAATCTTCTTCAACTAACTTTTTTTGCCAATCTCTTAAACTGTTCAAGTTTCCATTAATAACAATGTCAATTATTTGTTCTTTGTTCATAACCAAATGAGGTTTAATTCCTAGTTTAGTTCCAATTTTAATTTGTAGTTCTCCTAAATTCCTAAACAATTCTCTCTCTTTATGAGAAAAATGTTTAATTTCTTTTTCAGGAATGTAAAGTTCCTCTTTATTACCTTTAGAAACTTCTTCAGAGAATAATTTCGCATTTCTTTTAACAATTGGATGTACTCCTCGAAGTTTACTCCACTCTTTTGGCGGTTTAATTGTAAATTCTATTAATGTTTTATTATTAATTACAAAATGAACTGGTTTATCAACTTGTTTAGCAAGATTGTCTCTTAATGTGTATAACCTTCTAAAAATTGCTCTTTCTTTTGGTGTTAAATGGGCGTATCCTCTAACAGTGTTAAAAGTGCCTTCTTCATAAGGCCAATCTCTTTTTTCTAAATCTAAAAATTCTTGGTCTGCCCAGACTGATTTTTCAGCAAGTTCTTTTCTCATAATATCTTTAAGTCTAATTAAGTAAATTGTGTCTCCTGAAGCGTAATCCAGCATTCCTTCTGTTAATGGTCGTCTTGTCCAATCAGCCTTCTGAAACTTTTTAATTTTCTTAACATTAAAATATTCTTCAATCAAATCCCCTAAGCCGATTTTCTCTTTACCTAACAACTGTGCAGCTACTTGAGTATCAAAAATATTTTTTGGATGACATTTTAATTGATGATTTAACATTCTAAAATCAAAATCTACACCATGAAATATTTTTAGAATTTTTTTGTTCTCTAAAACATCTATTAGTGGTTGAAATTCAGTTATTTTTAAAATGTCTATAATATAATTACTTTTACTATCAGAAATTTGAATAAGTGAAAGATAAGCCCCATAGTGGTGCATATTATTTTCGCACTCTAAATCTACTCCTAACTCTTTCTCTTTATTGAGACCTTCACATACTTCATTTAATATTTCGTTAGTTTCAATATATTTATGCATACTTTAATTATAATTTATCTGCTATTTAATTGTTTTGCGGTTTGTAAACGTTAAACACAAAAAATTTATAAATAAATCAT
>Ga0233442_1001483_pt1 | contig 17894 bp, 21 predicted proteins | sample SI_123_September_3_FD_182789 | JGI IMG/M metagenome (GOLD analysis project Ga0233442, IMG submission 182789) | Seawater microbial communities from Saanich Inlet, British Columbia, Canada - SI_123_September2016_150_MG | ecosystem: Environmental > Aquatic > Marine > Inlet | place: Canada: British... | reverse complement strand
GTTCTCACTTTAGTTGTAGTTTAATTTAAGATGGCTATAATTAGTAATAAAATGCCCAGTAATTTATATGGAATGGCCTCTTATGATGGAGATAGTATAAAAATATATTTGAATAAAAAACGTTTGAAAGAGAGTTTAGATTATGTTATTGAAGATGTAATGCCTCATGAATATGCCCATGCCGTAGTGTTTTACAAAAAACTAAATCGGGGTAAAAATGGTCACTCTTTAGAGTGGCAAAAAGTATGTCAAAAACTTGAGGGCATTCGTTGTGAACGTTTTGTAAAAAGTCATGATATTGTTATGGGAAAATTGAAGTTTTAATAGAGAGTTTTATTTAAGTAGTTATGTTAAAAAGATGTTATACAAAATTTCAAGAATTAACTTAAATATTTTGCATAACGTTGCAAGTTCTTTTTGAACACCTAATTATATCATTAATTCCTAAAACTAGCTTAATATTTTAGATTTATGTTTCTATACAGTAATATTCAGAAACGAACCATGTTGAAATTGCTTCATCATTGTATTGATACTCTCGTTGTTTAGGGGGAACTGCACTATTTCTTAATTTCGAGCGAATAATACCCACAATGATAATTCCCATTAGAAATGATGCAATGGCATAAAAATAATCAAAGCTAAAAAATATTATTAGCGTAAAGATATAGTTACTATATTGCAAAGCATATTGAAGTGCTTTTGCCATATAGATACACTCTTTTTTGTGTAGTTCTGGAGTAGGTTTAATAAGTTCTATTGTTTTATTATCAATCATAATGAGAAATTATACTATAATCAGTTTATGAAAATCCATTTATTACTTTTTCTTTTTATAACTAATCTTTTTATAATAAACTTATCTGCTGATATGTCAAAATGTAAAGTGAGCTTTACTACTAATGAATTTAAAAGCATAGAAAAAAAATATGGTAAAACAGCCATAAATCGTATTAAAGACTTTGTACGTTTTATACGTTCAATTCAAAATGAAAAACGCCCTAAAAAAATGATTTTACTTAACAACTATTTGAATCAACTTCTTCCTGAATATGATGATGTGACTCACAATAAACAAGAACATTGGTCAACGCCTAAAGAATTTTTGAGCATGGGTTATGGTGATTGTGAAGATTATGTCATTATTAAGTATTTCTCTTTAGTAACTCTTGGTTATGATCAAAATAAACTCTTTTTTACAGTGGTTACAGAAACATTTACAGGAACAAATCACATGGTGCTCTCGTATTACCCTAGTGGATTTGGAGAACCGTATGTTCTTGATAACTTGAGTTTTAGAATTTTACAAATGGGCGATAGAATTGACTTGAAACCTCACTATGTATTTAATCATAACGGAGTTTATAAAGTAAATAAAAAAGGGGTTAGACAAGATAGGGTAGTAAAAGATATGTCACTCTATTTTGATTTAATTAAAAGAATACAAGCTGGAAAATAAGAGCTCAATTTTTATCGGTATAGATTTAGCGTGGAGTAACACCAATGCTTCGGGTGTCGCTGTTTTAAAAACTTATCATGATAAAGATAATAAAGTAGAAAAACTAAAAGTCATAGAAGTTATCATGATAAGAATATTTGAAGATCTTATTCTGATAATTGAAGAGTATTCAAAAGACTATGATGTGTTTGTTGGGGTCGATGCACCACTTTTTGTAGACAATGAAACTGGAAATCGCGATATTGAGAAAGCTTTTTTAAAAGATTTCTCAACATATAAAATTGGTATGCTACCGGTAAATAGAACATTATTGTTACGACAGTTTGGATTTATTAAAGGTGAAGAACTTTATTTAAAACTCAAAGCTAGTGGTTTTACCTTTGGCTGTGCACATCAAAAAAATATTGTTGAAGTGTATCCTCATTCTACAATTGCAGTACTTTTTAATAACAACGCTATATTGCCTTACAAACGAAAAAATGGTCGTAATGTAGATGATGTTAGAAAAGCATTAATTATTTATCAAGGCTATCTTAAATCGGTTATTAACGAGCATTCTATATTCGACGTTAATATATTGATGTTAAAAGGAAAAGGCTTAAAAGAGTATGAAGATAAATTAGATGCTATTGTATCGGCGTATACCCTATATTATTATCAGATAAATCCTCAAAAATGTAAAGTATATAAGGGAGAGAGTGGAGCTATTTTCATAACTCCATTTCCATCATGAGTGAATATGTTTTTATCATGATGAAAATTATTTAAGCTACTGCAACCTGAGGTTGAAGACGTTCTTTTTTCAAGAAATTGAATATTTCTGCATACGTTTGTGCAGGTGTAATATTGTAATACGCAATGTTATGTTTAACACAAAAGTCTTCAGTGATTTTGGCTACCTCTAAAAGATGGAAACGTGGTGCTTTAGGATAAAGGTGATGCTCAACTTGAGTATTAAGCCCTCCATAAAACCAGTGCACAAATTTTCCACCACGAACATTTCGACTTGTACGTGTTTGAAGTTCTAACCATGTAAAATTTTTATACTCTTCTTCACTAAACATCTCTAAACCAAGATGATTAGTCATAATAACAGCACCAAACCAAATTGACCAAATCATATAAATTCCTAGTAACATCAATGTACCTTCAAGAGCACCATGTGTTGCAAGAATGTAAGCAGGTATTAAAAGGTTTAACCCCATAATAAAAAGTTCACCAAAATATTTTTTTTGATAATTGAAAATAACTGAACTAACCCAAAAACTAAAGTAAATAAAAGGTATTACAAGCCAAAAAAGATAGTGTTGGTAGGTGTGAAAAAAGTTTGAGAACTCTTTTTTACCAATAAAAGCACCACCAGCCATTGTGATATCGGTATCTTTACCAATAATATTGGTAAAGGTATGGTGTAAAACATTATGTTTATTATCCCACCATGCCATTGAAATACCCATGATACCATTGGCAAACAGATAAGAAACTTTTCTATTTGTTTTACGAGAAAAATATTGACCATGAATTAAGTCATGTGCAACAAATGTAGCTCGAATAATTGTGAGCACAAAAAGTCCAACTGTTACTAGTGGAGCAAAGTGTTCTACACTATAAAGACTTAGTAGTGTAAGTGCAATAACAATAACCAGTTCAATTGCTCCTCGAATGGGTGTTTTATCTAAAAGCCCTTTTTGACGTACTTCTTCTTTGAGCTCTTTGAAAAGATCATTTAACTCTTTATTACTTTGCATTATAATCCTTCGTATAAATTACAAAACATTATAATACTAATTTTAAGTGAAGAAGATAAAAATAGTACTTAATTTTTAAAAAGTAAATGAAAAGTAACGAAGGGTTGCATTATGAAGTTTTTATTAAACTAGAATGATTAATTTATATTTTAATTGTCACAAAAATACTATAAAGTAGGTATCTTAAACTTAGCGTTGACCAAAACGAGCGTGCCACCACTCTTCAGGAGTCATAGTTTTATTTCTAATGTTATCTTCATCAAAAGGGTATTCGAAATTTTTACAATAGTCTAATAGAAGTTTATAAGCACTGTTGATTTGCGCACTCATTTGTGTCGAAGTCTGAATATCTTCAGGGTGTTTATCAGGATGCCACTGGTGCATAAGATTTTTGTATCGAAATTTTATTTCAGAAAGAGAAGCGGTCTCACCGAGGCTAAAAAGAGTTTTAGCTTTGATAAGATCATCATAGGAGGTCATTATTAGAAGTTATAGTATTTTAGAAGATTAGTTCTTAATCTTTTTGCATACGCATATAGGTTGGAACATCAAGGTAATCTTCACTGAAGTTTTCACCACCAACTACCATACGAGGTTCACGAATAACTGCTTTTTGAATCATTGGTTCTTCAGAAGCAGTTTCATAAGTTGAATTGTTTGCACCTTGATTAAGCTCACGCTCAAACCCTGTTGCTACTAAAGTTACTTTAATATAATCAACAGGTAGTGTCGCGTCAGTAGATGTTCCAAAAATAACGTCTGCATCTTCATCAGCGCTATCTTCAACAACGTACATCGCTTCACTTGCTTCCATCATTGGATAGTCAGGATGCATGCTATAGTGAACTAAAACACCCATAGCACCATTGATTGACATGTTATCAAGAAGAGGAGATTCAATAGCACTTTTAATTGCTTCATACGCTGCATTTTCACCTTGGAACTCACCCGTTCCCATAAGTGCCATACCACGATGTGACATTACTGTTTTAAGGTCAGCAAAATCCAGATTGATATCGTTATCACCACTAGAAAGAATAATACCTGAAGTACCACTTACTGCTTGTGCTAAAACGCTATCTACAATTTTAAAGCTATCTTTCATTCCTAATTTTTTATCAATAATAGAAAGAAGTTTATCATTAGGAATAACTACAATTGAGTCACTCTCTTTTTTAAGTTCCTCTAAACCCGCTTCAGCAAGTTTAAGACGTTTACGACCTTCGAATCTGAAAGGTTTAGTTACAACAGAAATAGTCAGTGCACCTACCTCTTTTGCAATTTGTGCAATAACAGGAGCTGCACCAGTTCCGGTTCCACCACCTAGTCCTGCAGCAATAAATACAATGTCAGCACCCGTTAAACGAGAACGAATTTCATCGTAGTTTTCTAATGCAGAATCTTTACCTACTTCAGGTTTCATTCCTGCACCAAGACCTTTAGTAAGTTTTTGTCCAATTTGAATTTTGCTAATAGCAGACGATTGTTCTAATACTTGTGCATCAGTATTTACAATCATAAGTTCAATATCGTTAATCTCTTGAGCAATCATATGACCAATCATATTACCGCCACCACCACCAACGCCAATTGCTACAATTCTTGCGCCTGCTGGTGTTACTGCTTCTTCTACTGTAAATGGTTCCATAACTTTCTCCTTGATGAATAATCTATAAATTTTTTAAAATAGTTGTGACAATTTATTGAAAAATTGAGATAAAATATTAGGCTCATTAGAGCTTGGTTTTTTCTCTGGTAGTTTGGTGAGTGCTGTCTCAGCTGGTGTAGCACTCTCTTCTTTTAAATTGTTTAAAGAGTCAACTTGTGTCTCTTCAAATTTTTCGTTACTGTGACGCATGTTTTTGTTAACATCAATTTCATAAGGTGTGTAAAGACCTGATGAATATTTAACAAGTCCAATAGCACACGAGTAAGCAGGATCTCTGAGTGTGTCAAAAAGACCATCCACTTCCATAGGTTTTGCAAGTCTAACCGGGATATTGTCAAATATAGCAACGGCTAAATCACGAATACCTTCTAAAGAAGTAAATCCACCTGTTAGTACAACACCCGCACCCATTTGATCTTTTAATCCACTTTTTTCAATAGATTGCGCAATTATCATTAAAGTCTCTTCAACACGAGCATAAATAACATTGTGAACCACTTCTAATGAAACATCATGTTTAGAACCTTCATCACCAATGATAGGAAGTTCAATTAATTCGTTGTTAGGAGTATGAAGTGAACCATACTTTATTTTAACGTCTTCAGCTGCACTTAGTGGCGTATAAAGTGCCATAGATAAGTCATTAGTAATATGGTTTGAACCAACACCTAAAAAATCGTTATAACGAATTGAATTACCTGCGTGTATAACAATGTTACTACTGCTTCCACCCATGTCAATAACACCAACACCAAGCTCTTTTTCATCTTGAGTAATCACTGAAATAGCAGATGCATAACCGCTTAATAAAACAGTTTCAACTTCAACACCAGCAGCTTTTACCGCTTTTTTAAGATTATTTAGATTTGATTTTTGAGTAGTTATAAGGTGAGTCTCAACTTCTAAACGTGAGGCATTCATTCCTAAAGGATCATCAATGAATTCTTGATCATCTACTTTGAAGTTAAATGGAAGTGTATGAACTACTTCATATTCATTTGGAATATTTGCATTGTATAAAGAGGTATTCATAACACGATTAATTTCGTCTACACCTATCTCTTTATTAGGTACATTAACAATACCACTTGATTGTAAACTTTTAGTATAAGCACCTGAAAAAGAGACAATTGCTCTTTTAAGGTCACATCCAGCAACACGCTTAGCGTCACTTAATGCAGTTTTAATAGCCTTAGAAGCTAACTCAATATTAGTGATGCTTCCTTTTTTTAGACCATTTGATTTTGATATTCCAGCGCCTGTAATTTGAATATCACCATCAGAAGAGATATCAGCAATAATAGCGCATATTTTTGTTGATCCAATATCTATGGCTAAAACAGTTTTTTTCAACTTATATTCCTTTTACTAACATCTCTGTTGTATATCTATTTTCTAACATTTTAATTAGATCTTGATACAGAAGTCTATTTTTTAATTCTAATATTTGTGTATCAATACTAGCTTGTTCTTCTAAATCTTTGTTAAGCAATTTTTGTTCCAAAATATTAAATAGTACAACTTTGTTAGATTGAAGTTGAATATAACCTCGTTTATTTTGTTGCTCAAAAAGTTTGTTTAAAAATTCATTAGCATCATCAACTTCTAATTCTGTTAAAAGAGAAGCATCTTTACGTGTTAAAAATTCGCTCTCTTTACCATTAAAAGTTGCAATAGAGTTTTGTGCTAATTTTTGAAGTTCAGCTGTTTTTTGTGATGCAACATAGTGTACAAACACTTCTGCTTTCGCTGCTTCATAAGTTTTTGGTTGAGCACTGTTTTTAGCTAAAAGCTTAATAGTAATGTATTTACCATCAATATTACGAGGTTTTAAATAAGGTTTCATAGTGCTAAGCTTCTCTATCTCTTGAAAAACTTCAAAATTCATGCTGTGATTTGAAGCATCAATAGTACGTGTAATTACAGAAGGGTTTTCAAGCTTGTTTTTCTTGTATGAAATATAGTTTTTTAATGCAGCTTTTGATGTTGCTTTGTCATTAATGGCTATGACAACATCTGCTTTTGCATTGTCGAGTGTTTTAATTTTACCTTCACTGTTTTTAAAATTATGTTTGTGAGAGTTATAATATTCTATCACTTCAGTATCACTTACTTCGTTAGTTACTGTCTCTTGTGTAATGTACTCTATGTCATAACTAGGAAGTGTCATATAAGCATTTTTATTGCTTTGAAAATATTTTGTTAATGCTTCATCTGAAGTATCAATAGTAATGTCATTTGGTGTTAAAATTTTATAAGAAATTTTATCTGCAATATTTAATGCTGTGTTAAATGCTTCTCTTTCAAGTTCACTTACTGTAGGTTCAAAAAGTTTTAGTGTTTTTTGAATTAACATTGATTTACGCATATCTGCTTCATACTCTTGCATGGTTAAACGATTTTGCTTTAAAACAGTTGCATATGTAACTTTATCAAATGCACCATTTTTAAAAAATACTTCTTGAGTTTTTAAGTCATCAAAAAGTTCTGTATCTGTTACTCGTAAATTATATGAGTTTGCTAGATTTTCTAAATAAGCTTGATTAACAAGTTGTTTAAGTGCTTGTTTTTCTAAACCAAAACTTTTAGCTTGTTCTTGATCAAATTTACCTTGTAACATTTTGTTATATTGGTTAAAAAGTTGATTGTACTTTTGTTGAAGTTCTCTTCCTGTAACACTAACCTCGCCAACTTTTGCGATGGCACCTGCTTTTTCACTGTAACTATATTGTCCCCAACCTACAAAACCTGCACCAATAAATGCAATTGTTGAAATCCAAATGGTAATAACTAGATATTTTCGATGTTTTTGCATCCATGAAATCATACTCTAAACCTTATACTCTAAAATTAGCTTATTTTAGTTGGATTTTGATTAAAGTCTCATAAACTAGGGCTATTTAATGAAATTCATTCTTTAAATTAGATTTAATGAACGATTTTTTATTAATAAATAAAAATATAATCTACTAAATTGTATAAAAATGAAGACTTTTAGTGTTATAGTTAGGTAAATTTTAAGTTAAAAGGAACGTTGTATGGGTTTATTTGGGAATAATTCGAAACTTGAAGATGAGATAAAAAGTTTAAAAGAACAAAACAATCTGTTAGAACAAGAGTGTACTGCGCTAAAAGATGAAGTTCATCAGCTACAAAAAAGTGAAAATACTGTTCTTGATCCGAAAGAAGAATCGGTACATGAAATTATTCAGATGCTTTTGAAATCATACAAAAGTGGTGTTGAATTTGTACAAGGAATTATGGAAGCTAATGTTGGCTCATTAAAACATGCAAACTCTTTAAATACTGAAACATCTCAACGCATTAAGACGGTTCAGTCGGGTGGAGAAAGTATTAGCCATTCAATAGAGAGATTAGCGGAGGAGTCAACTAATCTTGATAATGGGGCTAGTGGCTTAAATAATAGTGTATCTTCAATTAGCGATATTATTAATTTAATTAAAGATATTTCAGACCAAACTAACTTATTAGCATTAAATGCAGCAATTGAAGCTGCTCGTGCAGGTGAACATGGTCGTGGATTTGCTGTTGTTGCGGATGAAGTTAGAAAGTTAGCTGAACGTACTCAAAAAGCAACAAATGAAGTCGAAATTAGTATTGCTCAATTAAAACAAAATACTTCAGAAATACAAGACATTTCTCAACTTTTCCGGAATAGTACTGATGAAATTTCAGAATCTTTAGGGAACTTTTTTGAAGATTTAGATGCCGTTATTTCGAATACTCATATGACAACGGGTATTACTAGTAATATTACTAATGAAATTGGTATTGGTAACGGTAAATTAGATCATATTCTATTTAAACTTCTAGCTTATGATGCTTTTGTTAATGAAAATTCACCGACATTAGATGATGAAAATAGTTGTCGTTTTGGTAAATGGTTTGAAGCTAACAAAATACTTATAAAAGATGATGTTACAACAATAAACAATCTGGGTAAACATCACACCGTGGTACATCAAAAAGTTAAAAAGGCTGTTGAATTGTGGTTAAATAAATCTTATGCTCAAGCGATAGATGAGATGAAAAATGTAGAGCATTCTAGTGAAACAGGGTTTGTAGAACTTTATGCAAGTTTTGTAAATCATCGTATTTAAGTTAAAAATGAGTTTAAAGTATTAAAACCTAAAAAAGATCTTGATACTTTTCACGAATTTTGAAAATTTTTTCTAAATTTTCAAAAAAGAGATCAATAAGTTTAGGGTCAAATTGTTGACCACGCTCTTCTTTAAAAAGAGAAAATATCTTCTCATCATCCCATGCCTTTTTATAACATCTGTCCGAACCTAATGCATCAAAAACATCAGCTACGGCAGTAATACGTCCAAAAATATGATTGAAGACCTCTTGGATATCCTTTTGCGTTGTAGTGTTCATGATGTTCATTCGCAACAATAGCTGCCGCATGAAGAAGCGGTCTCTTGGAGTGTTTTAACATTTCATAGCCAATTTCTGCATGGGTGTTAATAATTTTACGTTCATCATCGGTAGTTGTACCAATTATTTTTATATTTGGAAGAAGTTTAACGACAGAGGCTCGCAGTACTTCAAGATAGTTTTTATCACAAACTCCACTGAAAATTTGCAATAATATCTCTGTATTATCACTGTCGATTTTGCTGTTTATAAAGGATGTAAGGTCTATATCTTAATAAATACAATTAAAAGTTTTCATTTCTTACTTTAATATTAAATTATTTTTATAATTTTAACATTTTATAGGTAACAGTAAGGAATGGCACTATTTATGTTAAAATTACTTATAAAATTTTGATTGGATAACTGTGCATTTTTCTATACCATTACTAGTTATTACTTGTTTATTTTCTATAACACTAAATGCTGATACAAGCAGTACGACAGAACGCTCTAATATAGAAAATTCTAATATGGCAAGTTCTAATATAGAACGTCCTAAAATTGGTCTTGTGTTAAGTGGTGGTGGCGCACGTGGTGGCGCACATCTTGGTGTTATTAAAATGTTTGAGACGTATAACATTCCTATTGATGCTATTGCTGGGACGAGTATGGGTTCTTTTATTGGAGGACTTTATGCATCAGGCATGAGCAGTGATGAAATTGAAGATATGTTGGTCAATACAGATTGGAAAAATCATATTGTGGCCACTACCAATAGACTTCGAACACCGTATCGTTTAAAAACATTAGAACGTGACTTACTGGGAAAAGTAAAGTTTGGTATTAATGAGAATAAAGAGATGGTGTTGCCAACGGGAGTATTTCAAAAACAGTTTATGCTCTCCTACATTGAAAAAAAGACTATTAACTCTTTAAAATTAAAAAGCTTTGATGAGTTGCGAATTCCATATAGAGCTATTGCAACGGATGCCCATACGGGGAATGAAGTTGTACTCTCTTCGGGTTCTTTAGCACGTTCAATTTATGCATCAATTGCTATTCCTGGAGGGTTTGAGCCGATAAAGATTGAGGGTAAAACATTAATTGATGGAGGCGTTGTTAGTAACTTACCAGTTCAAGTCATGCGTACTATGGGCGTAGATATCATTGTTGCTATTGATATTTCAACACCTTTTGATTTAGAATCAAATTTAGACTCATACATTAGTATTATGGGTCAGTTAAGTAATATCTTAATGCGTAAAAATGTTGAAGATACTATTGCATCATTAAAAGAGAATGAACGCTTAATTACTCCAGATTTAGGAGATTTAACGCCACTTGATGCGGATAAATATCCTCTTATTATCTCTATTGGTGAAGATACTATTAAAAAAGTGTATGAAAAAGAGTTAAAAGATTTATCATTAGACGATGTAGAATATGCACGCTATAAAAAATCAATTCAAAATATGATTACCTACGAACCTCCTATTATTGATAAAATAAAGTTAATAAATAGTGTCAATGTCTCAGATAAGGTTATTAAAAGACACATTCATGTTAAAGAAGGGCATGTACTTAGTTTTACACAACTTCAAAAAGATATTGAAGAAATTTATGACTTAAATCTTTACAAGTCTGTAGATTATCATATTGAAGAAAAAAGTGTTAATGAAAAGGTAGAAACTACATTAGTAATTTCTACACTTCCTGCTTATAATAGTGAAGGTGAAATACGATTTTCACTGGGGCTTCATGATGATTTTCAAGCACGACAAGGCTACCAAATTAAAGTCGAATATGCAAAGTTTAATGTGACAGAATTTGGAGGTGAATGGCGTACACAAGTTGGCGTTGGTGAAAGTAAAACTGTCAAAAGTGAACTGTACATGCCTACGACGTTTGAGCAAGACTATTTTATTCGACCCAATGTTGGATACCTAGAAAAAAATATTCGATTTTCGGCTTCTGCATTTGAACTCTCTAACAGTACGGATGAAACACTTATTTTAAAAGAAGAGAATCTTGAAGCTGGTTTTGGAGTAGGTAAAGTGTTCTCGACTATTTCTCAAATTGAAGTAGGATTGCTACTAGCAACTAAAGATAGTTCAACAGATATTATTTTTGCTAGTACTACTAATAATAGTTTTCAATTAGAATCACAAAGAATTTCAAGAAATCGACAATCGAGAAAAGCATATTTAAAATATGATATTGATTCATTTGATAATGCTTGGTTTCCTAAAACAGGTTCAATATTTTCACTGGTTTATGAACGAGAATTTGAATCTTTAGGCAGTAGTTTTGACTCAAATAGAGTGACTCTTAACACATTACATGCATTTAGTTATAAAAAACATACATTAATTCCTAAATTACAATATGGTACAACACAATACAAAAGTGATACGTCCAATCGAGATGATTTTTTTTCATTGGGTGGATTTACAAATCTTTCAGGGTACCCAAGTCATAGTTACTTAGGTGAATCAATGCTCTTTGGAATGCTAGCGTATCGTTACAGTTTAACAGATGAGCAGTTTTTTGGTTCAATTGGTATGCCTCTTTATACAGGTTTTACTCTTGAAAGTGGTAGTATTTGGTCAGAAAGACTTTTACCGGTCTCAATTACCAAAGCACTTTTTAGTGCTTCAGCTTATGTGGCAGCTGATTCGATTTTAGGACCAATATACTTAGCGTACGGAGAGTCGTTTAAAAATTCACGTAGAGCCTATCTTTTTTTAGGTAGTACATTTTAAAATGACAAGAAAAATTATTAAATAGGACAATATAAAATGAATGAAAAATTTACCAATAGCGAATTAGCGCAACGAGACTTAAAACATATTTGGCATCCATGTACACAGATGAAAGACCATGAATTTTTACCGATGACTCCTATTAAAAAAGGTAAGGGTGTCTATTTAGAAGATTTTGATGGTAACTCTTTTATTGACGCCATTAGTAGTTGGTGGGTGAATATTTTTGGACACTCAAATGACTATATTAATGATAAAATTAAAGAACAACTTGATACTTTGGAACATGTAATACTTGCTGGTTTTACTCACGAGCCTATTGTACGACTTTCTGAACGCTTGGTGAAACTGACACCTGAAGGTTTAAATCGTTGTTTTTATGCTGACAATGGCTCTAGTGCTGTTGAGGTAGCACTTAAAATGAGTTTTCATTACCATTTGAATCGTGGTGAGAAAAAACCGCTTTTTGTCTCTCTTAAAAACAGTTATCATGGTGAAACTATAGGCGCACTTTCAGTGGGCGATGTTGAGTTATATAAAGAGACGTATGAACCACTTTTAATTCAGTCGGTTCAAACGGCAGTACCTAAAGATAAAACAGAAGAAGCCGCACTTGAAGCCGCACAGGAATTTGAACTTTTATGTCAAAACAGAGCAAGTGAAATTTCAGCTATTATTATTGAGCCTCTTGTTCAAGGTGCTGGATATATGCATATGTATCATCCTCGTTTTATTGTTGAACTTAGTCGTATATCAAAGCAGTATAATATTCATTTAATAGCAGATGAAGTGATGGTTGGCTTCGGCAGAACAGGTACCATGTTCGCTATTGAACAAGCTGATATAACACCTGATTTGATAGTACTCTCAAAAGGGCTTACCGGTGGATATTTACCACTTTCAGTAACATTAATGACGGATGAAATTTATAATCAATTTTATTGTGATTATAATCTTCATAAAGCATTTTTACATTCTCATAGTTACACTGGAAATGCTTTAGCATGTGCTGCAGCCAATGCTACTTTAGATATTTTTGAAAATGAAGATGTTATTAATACTAATCAAAGAACTATTGATTATATAGCTGAGAAATTGAAAAAATTTGAAACTCTTCACAATGTTAAAGAGATACGTCAAACGGGGATGATAGCGGTTGTTGAACTTCAAGGATATAAAAGCGAAGACAGAATTGGTCTTAAAGTATATGAACAAGGATTAAAAGATGGCGTTTTACTTCGTCCACTTGGTCATGTTGTTTACTTTATGCCACCATACGTGATTACTTTTGAAGAGATTGATAGAATGATGGATAGTGCTTATGGAACAATTGTTAATTTATAAATGAATTTATTTAAATAATATCATCCATCGTATAATCATTATCAAGCATCAATAGCCTACAACTTTTTTCTAATATGGCAAGTTTTTTTGCCATTTCATGTAAATCTCTATTGTAGGCATAAACGCCATAGCCTTTAATAACAATAATATCATTCTCTCTATTGGCAAAAATATGGGCAATTTCACTCTCTGCTCTATCATACCAATCATCAAATTGTTTTGGATCATAAATGTCGATACTACGTAATTCTTTGTATCCAAAGTAATCTTTAGGAATAATGATATTGTGATCTAGAGAATACGCGGTTGTAAAGGGAGGCATGGTAAAAGAGATATATTTGGCATCAGATATATTTTTATAAATTTGCAAATGAATATTAGCATCAAGACTGGCACTTTTCCAACGATAATCTTTGTTATAGTAAAGTTCAATGAGTGATTTGTCATCAATATCATCAAAGACAGCATCTTTAGTATTAATAATAAAAAGCGATTTATCTAGTTTCGCGGAGATAGAACCATGGTAAATTCCAAAAAAATCTTTTCTAAAAAGAGAAAGAGAGATGGAAGAGAGTTTTTTATGTACATTTTTAATATTCATAGCTAGATTATAGGTTAAAGTGTTTAAAAAGCACTTTAACTCTATTCTAAAGACGATTTAAAAGATTACTTCTCTTTACCATTTCCATAATATCTATAAAGATATTCAGTTACAGTATCGGCATCTTCTTGTGTCATGGGTGCTTTAAAAGCATAAATCATTTTATCGACTTTTTCTTTCCAATGCGCACGACTTTGACGCCCTTGGTTAATAACATAACCAAAAGAGTGACACGTTAAACAATTGGCTTGAACGGCGTCAAATCCTTTACCCATTTTTACTTCATAAGAGATATAAGGAACTGATACTTGACCATTTACTTGAGCCAGTAGTGAAGTTGTTGTTAATGTTAATGCAGTGACTGCTGAGATAATATATTTTTTCATTTTAAATCCTTATACCACTTCAACTACAACAGTATCAATACCGTTATATTTGTATCCACCATGATTCCATTTTATTTCATGGTCAAAAAGTTGTTCTTCACCCATTCTATTAACTGCTTTTGCCATAATAGTAAGTGTTCCATAGTTACTTGGATTAAGGGTAAATCTAAACGCTCTAAAAGAGTAGCGACCCGCAGAACCATCATCTAAAAGTGCTTTTTCCCATGTTTTACCCTCATCAATAGAGATAAAAACATTTTCAATTCCATGCCCATCATCAAATGCAACACCACGAACAACTGTATGTGAATTGGCATGTAACTTACTACCGTTTTGAGGATAACCAATAATTGATTTTACATTCATTTTAGTAATAGGTTTTGTTGGTTTATAGTGTTTTTCAGGCGTTTCACATTCACAATCGTTATCTGGAATTCTATAGGCAACATCCATAAAAAAGAGTTTTTGATACTCGGTAGTAACCGTAATGTGACTTAACATTTTTACCCAGCTGTCTGAGTAAGTTCCTGGAATAATAAGACGTAGTGGATAACCATTTAAGTAAGGTAAGTCTTCACCATTCATTTCAAATGCCAAAATAACATGGTCATTAAGTTCATCAAGATGAAGTTCACGAACAAAGTTTGGTGTTTCATAATAAGCTGCATTGTCTTGCCCATTAAAACCAATCCATTGGGCACCTTTTTTAATTCCAGCACGTTCAAGAACTTCGCGTAGACGAACCCCTTTCCATTTAGCATTTCCAACAGCACCACTTCCCCATTGAATACCACCTGCTGAAGGAGTAAATGCAGAACGCGAGTTACCACCACACTGAAGAACTGCAGTAACTTCAACCGGTTCAAATTTTGTTTTTAAATCATGTAATGAAATAGTAATGTCACGTTCTACTTCACCATCAATTTTAATTGTGAATTTGTTAGGGTCTATATATGTTGGAATTTCAGGAAGATGCCAACGCACAAAAAACTGATCATTAGGTGTAATTGTTTGTGTAAATACAGAACGTGGTGACTCTAAAAGAGGGGGACGATCTGAATAGGTAATCATAGGTTGTTTTTCAGGAAAAGCAACAGTAGAAATTTTTTGATTATCGATAGGTTGATGAGTGATAGTTTTACTACCACTCTCTTTAGCCACTGCAGAAGTTGCAGTAAGCGCGGTAGCTGCTACAATTGAGCGTTTGAAAAAGTCTCTTCTTCTCATATAAAAAGTCCTTGATTTTTTTGTTACGTAATGGTAACACAATGCAATAGTTAAGCAAAGTCAAATATAAAAAATATTATATTAAATAAAATTTATTATTAGCAATGAAAATTTTAACACAAAGAGACCATAATGTTCACCTTAAAACAGTTAGATTTTTTTATATTATTAGCAAAGTGCGAGCGTATTGTAGATGTAGCTTCACAAAAGAACATCTCACAATCAGCGATTTCAATGGCAATAAAAAGTTTAGAAGAAGATGTGGGTACTGCTCTTTTTGAACGTATTGGCAAACGTCTGTTATTAAATGACAGAGGTAAATTACTGCTACAAGAGATAGAACCGTCCATAAGCACATTGAATCGTGCCTTTGAAAATTTTTCTTGTGAACAACTCAGTGGTGAATTAAATATTGCATCAAGTGTTACCATTTCAGACTATCTTATGCCCAAAATTATTAGTGAATATTTAAGTAAAAATGACAATGTTAAATTACTTTTAAAAAATGCAAATAGTAGCGATGTTATAAAGATGCTAAAAACAGGGGTTTGTGATATTGGCTTTATCGAAAGTAATTATCATGATAACGAAATTAGTAGTATTCATATGATGACAGATGAACTTATCATAGTGAGTCAACATCCTAATTTTAAGGTTAAAAAAGAGGTTTACATTGATACCTTAATAGATAAAAAATGGGTCTTACGAGAAGAGGGCTCCGGGACTCGCTTAGTCTTCTTAAATGCTATTGCTCCAATTGATAAAGAGCTAAATATTATTATGACTTTTGAACACACCGAAGCCATTATAAATTTTTTACTTTTAGATGAAAAATATATTAGTTGTTTACCTCGTATTGCTGTTGCTAAAGAGTTAGAAGAGGGAAAACTTTTTGAAGTACCTATTAAAAAGATGACGTTTGAACGAGCATTTATCATGATAACTCGTAATAAAAAAGAGCAGACACCACTTTTAGAACATTTTAAAACGCATGTAGAGAGTATTTTCTAAAAGTAATAAAAATGTTTAATTTTGTAAAGTGACATCAAATATGCTATCATATAAGTATGAAAATAGTTATAGATACCAGTGTTTGGATTTCAGCATTAATTACAAAAGAAGGCGATGCTCGAAAGGTATTACGTTTAGTATTACAAGACAAATTATTTCCTCAAATGAGTGAAGCTCTTTTTCGAGAGTATGAAGAGGTTAGTAAACGTAATAAAATACAAAAACTGTGTCCGTTGACTAAAGAGGAGCAAACAAATTTATTTCAGGCTTATATGTCTGTGTGTAAGTGGAATGAAATTTATTATATGTGGCGACCTAATTTAAAAGATGAAGATGATAATTTCGTTGTTGAACTCGCTGTTGCAAGTGGAAGTGCATATATTATTACTTATAATATTAAAGACTTCTCTTGTTCTGAGTTGACTTTTAATCATAAAATTATTACTCCCGAATCTTTTATAAAAAATTTTAAAGGATTATTATGAGTACGGTAACATTACGAATTCCAGATTCGAAACATGAACGCTTAAAACAATATGCAAAAGATCAAGGAATTAGTCTAAATAAACTATTTGATGAATTTGCAACTATTGCTTTGGCTCAGTTTGATGCTAAAACACGTTTTGATTTGTTGGCAAGCAAGGGTGATAAAAAAGTAGGATTGGAACTTCTAGATAAGTTGGATAGAAATTTAGAGTAGTCCCCATTCTACTCCACAGAGTAGTGCTGTAGTACTGTTCTAAGTTTTAAAAGTACAATATCACGCTCTTTCCATTTGTCCGCTATATTATCTTTTGATAAGCCTTCATCAAGAACCTTTTTTTGAGCTTGTAAATTATTTATCTCTTTAGTTTGTTCTGTGTTATTCATTGCTTTAAAATTTGTGGTGTACTCTTGTAGTGTCATGGTTGCTTCCTTGTTTGCATTAGTTTTTCCTTTTATTTATGTTTTTTACATTATTCACGATTTCTTGCATTTTTGGATTTAAATTATTGCATCTATAAGATAAAACTTGAAAAATTGCATATTTATTAGAATGTTTCGAATCAAATAAAGCTTGATAAATTACTTGAGACCTATGATTCTTATTTTTATTTACAAAATCAATTAATTTCACTGTATTATCAACAATATACTGTGTTTCATTTGAAAAACATATTTCATGAGGTAGTTTTTGAGTACTATTAATATAAAGGCTCTGTCGACGTTAATGGTTGAAAATAATAAATTAAAAAATATAGTGCTACAATAGAAGTATAAGAACTTCGAACTGAAGGACTACATTATGAAAAACAGACCTTTTC
>Ga0233442_1001482_pt1 | contig 17894 bp, 15 predicted proteins | sample SI_123_September_3_FD_182789 | JGI IMG/M metagenome (GOLD analysis project Ga0233442, IMG submission 182789) | Seawater microbial communities from Saanich Inlet, British Columbia, Canada - SI_123_September2016_150_MG | ecosystem: Environmental > Aquatic > Marine > Inlet | place: Canada: British... | reverse complement strand
CTGTCTAAATTCATTCTTGAAGATGGCGATGTAATCCATATCCCCAAGAAAAGTCACGTAATTACTGTAGAAGGGCAAGTAAAAATTCCATCCGCCTTGACTTTTGTTAAGGGAATTTCAGTTAATAATTATATTGAAAAATGTGGCGGATTGACTAGCCGTGCAGATGAAGAAAATATATTAATCATTAGGCAGAATGGAGAAGTAAAGACTTACAACAACTCTCTATTTGCTAATACCAATGTTGAAATAAACCCAGGTGATTCAATTTTAGTGTTTGGAAAAGTAGACAGCAAAAACTTACAAATAACCAAAGACATTACACAAATACTGTATCAGATTGCAGTGAGTGCTGGTGTGTTAGTTGGATTGTAAGTGTTTTTATGAATTAATCAGGATATTTAAATTATGTTAACAGGAAAATCAATTCTTATTACGGGTGGAACTGGCTCATTTGGCCATACTTTTATTCCAATGACCTTAGAAAAATACAATCCGAAAAAGGTCGTAGTTTTCTCTCGTGACGAAATGAAACAATGGGAGATGGCCAAGCTATTTAAAGATGACCCACGTGTACGCTTTATGATTGGCGATGTACGTGACAAAGATAGATTGTATCGCGTATTAGACGGCATTGATTATGTTGTTCATGCTGCAGCTACAAAAATTGTTCCTACTGCTGAGTATGACCCATTTGAATGTGTAAAGACTAATGTAATGGGCGCAATGAACCTTATTGATGCTTGTATCGATAAAGGGGTTAAGAAAATTGTTGCTCTTTCTACTGATAAGGCGAGTGCACCATCTAACTTATACGGCGCAACTAAGCTAACTTCTGATAGATTATTTGTATCTGGAAACTCTTATACCGGCAGTCACAACACGAACTTTTCAGTTGTAAGATACGGCAATGTAATGGGCTCTCGAGGCTCTGTTATTCCATTTTTTATGTCAATTACAAAAGATGGGGTTTTGCCAATTACAGATAATCGAATGACAAGATTTATGATTTCATTGGAAGAAGGTGTTAAATTAGTTTGGCATGCTTTTGACGATATGAAGGGTGGTGAGATATACGTTAAAAAGATCCCTTCTATGAAGGTAACAGATATTGCACTTGCTGTTGATGATAAGGCCAGGCAAGAAGAGGTTGGTATTAGGCCAGGTGAAAAACTACATGAGCAAATGATTGGTCCTGAAGATGCCTTGTATACATATGAGTATCCTGGGTATTTTAAAATATTGCCATCTATCAATGGTTGGAGTCAAGATCCTGATAGGGTTGGTAAGGGTGTAAAAGTTGATCATGAGTTCTTATATAGCTCGGATAATAATAAAGATTGGATGGAAATTTCTGAACTTAAAGATTGGATAGAAGAAAATCACAACAAAATAGGAAGGATATAAGAATGATTCCTTATGGAAGGCAATCTATAGATCGTGGCGATATTGATGCAGTTGTCGATGTTTTAAATTCAGACCACCTAACAACTGGTCCAAAAGTTAAAGAGTTTGAAGGTGCTTTGGGTGATTATTGTGAGGCAAAGTATGTGGTAGCAGTATCAAGTGGAACGGCAGCATTGCATCTAATATCTCTCGCTTTGTTAAGTAAGAATGATAAAGTTTTAACCACTCCAAATTCTTTTTTAGCAACTTCAAACTCCATCCTTTATGTAGATGCCAAGCCAATTTTTGTTGATATAAAAGAGGATGGCAATATTAATCTTGATCTATGCGAAGAAGAGCTTAATAAAGATCCTTCTATAAAGGCTATTTACACTGTAGCTTTTTCAGGTCATATGGTAGATCAAAAAAAACTAAAATACCTAAAAGAGACTTATGATGTAACTGTTGTTGAAGATTGTTCTCATGCCATTGGGGCAAACGAAGATGGCATAAAAGCTGGATCGTGTACTAATAGTGATTCTTCAATTTTCTCTTTTCACCCGGTGAAGCATCTTACAACAGCAGAAGGTGGGGCGATTACCACAAACTCTAAAGAGATATATGAAAAATTACTGATTTTACGAAATCACGGAATGGTAAAAACACCAGACATGAAGCCTTGGGAATATGAGATGAGAGATCTTGGGTTTAACTATCGTATTACAGATGTTCAATGTGCACTAGGCTTATCTCAATTAAAAAAACTTCCTAATTTTATAAATAGAAGAATTGACATTGCAAAAACTTATGATAAAGCTTTTAAAAATAGTATAGTAAAACCTCTTTATATATTTGATAGAAAGTCATCTTATCATCTTTATGTAGTGCAAGTTGATTTTACTAAGTTAGGCATTTCAAAAGAAGAGTTATTCTTGAAATTAAAAGAAAAAGAAATTAGCATTCAACTTCATTATATACCTATAAATAAACAGCCTTATTATAAAACATTAGGCCATGGTGATGAGGTTACACCGGTTATGGATAAGTACTATGAAGAGTGTTTTTCTCTTCCCATGTTTCCAAAATTAAGTGATGATGAGCTATCTTATGTAATAGAAACACTTTATAAGGTATTACAATGAATCTTGTAGCTTACAACGATACAAAGATCTCAAAATTTTCTTTAGGAACAGTTCAATTTGGACTTGATTATGGTATAGCCAATTCAAGTGGTAAACCTGCACAAGAGGATGTTAATAAGATAATACATTATGTATCACAAAATGGAATTAACTGTTTTGATACTGCACAAGCTTATGGAAACTCTGAAGAGGTACTAGGCAAGGCTTTAAAGAATATTATCAACCCTTATGTAATTTCTAAATTTAAATCAGATGTTTTTTACGATGATTTAACCAATGGTGTTGACTGTTCTCTCAAGAATTTAAAAACCAATACTTTATACGCTCTATTGTTGCACGATAGTGATCCTCTTTACAGGTGGAAAGAGGGCTATTCTCTAAGTATTAAGAGTTTGATTGATGGGGGAAAAATCAAGTATTTTGGTGTATCTATATATAGCACAGAGGATTTTAATTTAGCTATCCGGAACGATAGTATAAATATTATTCAAATACCTTTCAATATTTTTGATCAAAGGGCGCTCAAAGAGAATTGGTTTGAAAAAGCAAAAGAGAAAAATAAGCTTATCTTCATAAGGAGTGTATATCTACAAGGCCTTCTACTAATGCAAAAAGATCAATTACCAAATCATTTAGAAAGTGCTAAAGTTTACATTGAAAAATTAGAGGCACTTTCCAATAAACTCATCATTTCACGCAACGAATTGGCCTTAAATTTTGTAAATAGTGTTAGTGGGGATTCAGTTATTCTTTTCGGATGTGATAGTTTATCGCAAGCAAAAGAGAATATCAATATATTTAACAATTTAGAGTTTTTAGATAATACTGTTATTAATAAAATTAAAAATGATTTTAATAATATAGATGAATCAATTTTCAATCCTACGAAGTGGTAATTATGAAAAGCATTTATTCCATTAAAGAAAAAGTTATAGTGATAACTGGTGCAACAGGCTATTTGGGCAGTAAGATGGTTGAACACCTCTCAATTGCCGGGGCAAAAGTTATTGTATTGTCAACGAAACTATCAAGATCAATTGAATTATGTAAAAAGCTAGATATTGATAATGCTCAAGCTTTTGAAATAGATGTATCTTCTAAAGACTCTATAAAGCAAACATTTCATCAGGTATATAATAAATTTGGAAAGATTGATGTTCTGGTAAATAACGCATATTTTGGAGTCAATAAAAAATTTGATGATTATGCAAAAGAAGACTGGTATAAAAGCTTAGACGGTACTATCATATCAGCAGATACAGCAACTCATGAAGTGGCAGAATACATGAAATGTAATGCTCAGAGTAGAATTATCAACATATCATCCATGTATGGCATGGTATCTCCAAACCCAGAGGTCTACCCAACCAAAGATATGATTAATCCTTTAAGTTATGGAGTAGGAAAAGCAGGCTTAATTCAATACACTAAATACTCAGCCATGATGTTAGCAAAATATAACATAACGGTAAATGCTATTAGTTATGGTCCATTCCCAAATATAAATAATATTAAAGATACAAATTTTTTAAGTGCTTTAAGCAATAAAACATTTGTAAAAAGAATTGGCAAGCCTGAAGATGTTACTTCTGCAGTTTATTTTTTATCCTTAGATGAGAGTAGCTATATTACAGGTCAAAATATTGTTGTAGATGGAGGATGGACAAGTTGGTAGAGACACTTATGTATGAGGTTATTCATGAATAAAATTAATAAACGTAAAGAATTTTTAATTTTATTAGGTACAGATTCATTAGCTAATCCACGTATATGGAATATTCATGAAGAAGATGGGGAGAGGGGGGGGGCAGTAGATTTTTTAGATACATACCCAATGCTTTTAGATAAAAAGATGAAAAGCTTCTTAAATACTGAGAATGTTGTTACAAATATTTATGCAAATAGAGGGAGTGGGTGTGGAATGTTAGCGGTCAGAGCCGCAGACTTTTTCCATTTTTATTTTCCAAAAGGAAATTCTGCAGACTTAACAATCTTTCAAGCGGGTATCTCGGAGTGTTGGATTAAAGATGATGGCAAACCAAGAGTGCAAACAGAAGTATTTGAAGCTAATTTTAAGAAAATAATTGACCTTAAACTTAGATATGACCCCGATAGTGTAACTATATTTGTAGGGATTATGCCTACAACTAAGAAATATGAAGACAGACAACCTGGACAAAATGCAATAATAACTAAATGGAATCAAATTATTAAAGATAATCTTATTGACAACTTTTATTATATTGATGTAGAAAGTTTTTTTTATGAAAATGAAAAGTTACAAGAAAAAATGGTCCATCCTGATGGGCATCATCTTGGTATAAGTGGGCATGAAATATATGCGAATTTAATTCTTGATACAATCAAGACTATTAAGTAATAAAGGGCAAAGAAATGTACAATATTTTAGAAGTAGCAAATACACATGGGGGGGGTGTTCATTATATTTATGAACTTCTTAAAGAATTTGATGAATTTACTAAAAAGAATGGCGTAGGAATTAAATTCCAACCCTTTAAATATGATGAAAGTGCGTTGAGTGATTTTAGTTATTATGACATATATAAGGAACTTTTTATATCTCAAGAGGATTGGTCTAATATTATTGAAGAAGCCTTTAAAACAAAAGATATTTGGATAGATTTATTTGATAAATATAGCACTAGTATTTTACAAGAAAACCTTGATAAAGTTTTTGGAATTAAGCTGCAGACTTCTGTTTTAGATAATACTATTATATTTCAAACACTAAAAAATATAGACTTGTCTGATAAAAAATTAATTATCAATATTGCTGGCAGATCAAAAGAAGATATTAAAATATTGATAAACAAATATACTAAACAATTAAATATAGAGGAGCTTTTAATTGAGGTAGGTTTTCAAGCATATCCTACAAGGCTTGAAGATTCTGGCCTAATGAAAGTCAAATATTTAAAAGAACATTATGACAATAAGATTGTCTTTGCTGATCATATTGATGGCGAAGATGAAGGCGCTGTATTATTGCCATTAATTGCATTGCTTTTAGGTGCAGACTATATAGAAAAACATATTATGCATTCTCATTTAGAAACTAGATATGATTATAACTCTAGTGTAAAGTATGAAGTATTTAAAAAACTACATGTTTTACAAGACAACTACACATCATTACAAAATAAACCTTTTATATCTAATGTGGAAGCGAATTACCTTAATGCAACTTGTCAAACACCTTTGCTTAATAAAAATATTGAGTCTCAGTCTTTAATTAATGCCGATAAGGATTTGATTTTTAGGCGTTCTAATTCAAGTGGACTAAGCACAAAAGATATAAATAAACTTATATCAGACTGTTATATCTTAACTTCATCAAAGAAAAAATATGAAACTTTAAAAAAAGAGGACTTCAAAAAAGCAAATATTGCTGCTATTATTGCTTGTAGATTAAAATCAACAAGGTTACCCAGAAAAGCATTATTGAAGGTTGGAAAAGTATCTTCAATAGAATTAAGTATAAAAAATACAATGAAGTTTAATAACCTTAATCATATAATATTAGCCACATCAACGGAAGAGCAAGATGCTGAACTTGAAAATTACACCTATAATGACAATATAATTTTTCACAGAGGCCATCCAGACGATGTCATAGATAGATATTTAGATGTAATTAACAGTTTAAATATTGATGTCTTTGTACGATTAACGGGTGATAATGTATTTATTAGTTCAGATATTTTTGATATTTTACTAAAAAGTCATTTTGAGGAAGGTGCAGACTACACAACAGCTAATACAGCTGCGGTAGGTACTAATTTGGAAATCATTAATGCATCAGCACTTAAAAAAGTTAATAAATATTTTCCATTAGCTGAACATTCTGAATATATGTCTTGGTATTTTCATAATAATCCAGAATATTTTAAAATCAATAAAGTCGATCTACCAGAAAAACTAGTAAGGGATTATAGACTTACTTTAGATTATCCAGAAGATTTAGAGGTTTTTAATCATATAGAAAAATACTTTATTGATAACAATATAGAGTACGATTTAGAAGAACTCTTTAAATTTTTAGATGAAAACCCTAAAGTTGCTAATATCAATAGCCATTTAACTCCCAAGTATGAATCCAATAAAGACTTGATAGTTATGCTTGATAAAGAAACCAAAATAAGACAATTTTAGTATGTTGAAAAATATTCTTTTTAGGGTGGATTCTTCGTTTGATATAGGTATAGGACATGTGATACGTGATTTAGTATTGGCCTCACAATATCCAAACCACAACGTCATATTTGCTACACAGGAATTAGCAGGGAATATTAATAGAAAAATAATTAAAACAGGATATAAAACAGAGACACTTAAATCCAACAATATAGAAGACCTGGATAGGCTCATCAAAAAACTTTTAATTGATATAGTTATTATAGACCATTATGAAATAGACTATAAATATGAGAAGCAATTAAAAACTCACAATCCATTATTAACAATTATGGTCCTGGATGATACTTATGATAAACATTATTGTGATATATTGCTAAACCATAATGTCTATGCGGAAAAATCAAAATATGAAGGTCTGGTACCAAACACATGCGAGCTAAGATGTGGAATTAACTACACCCTATTAAGAGATGAGTTTTTAAATACAAGGTCAAACGAAAAAGTAACATCAAGCAATAAGTTTAGAGTATTTGTGGCGATGGGTGGTACAGACTCTAAAAATATAAACATCTCTCTCTTAAACGAACTTGAATCTTCCAACATAGATATAGAAGTAGTTACAACAGGTGCAAATGAAAATTTATCCCAACTGAAAGAGTATATTAAAAACTTTAAAAATATACACTTAAATATAGACTACAACAATATTGTATCTATTATTACTGATTGTGATATAGCCATAATTACGCCTAGCGTAATGGCTAATGAAATTATTTTTTTAAATATACCATTTATAAGCATTATGGTTACAGACAATCAGAAATATATGTATGAGTTTTTAAAAGGACTTAGATTGCCTTGTCTAAAGAAAGAAGATATAACCTCTATAGGTAAAGAAGTAAGGCTACTTTGTAATAAAGATATATATAACAGATACAATGATATTATTACTAATCTCATATCGCAAAGGGTAACTTAATGAAAAAACGACTTTTATTTTCAGGTGCAGGGGGGTCTATATTTCCTTACATGTTTCAAATTTTAGAAAAAGAGTATGATGTGTATGCGATGGATTCTGATCCTAAAATAACTTTACTTTATAAAAATGAAAAAATCTTTACTGTTCCTGATGTTCTTGATGATAATTTTGAGATAGTAATTTCTAACATTATAGAAAAAAATAAAATAGATTTTTATATCGCAGGTATTGATGAAGAGCTTTTAATTGCATCCAAGATAGCAAAAAAAACGTCTATAAAGACGCTCTCCCCAGATGAAATTTTTATAGAATTCTGTTTAGATAAGTTTGCACTTATGGATATATTGATGAAAAATAATATCTCTACAATTCCTACTTTAATGGGAAAAAATTATAAAGATAATTTTGAATATCCTATTTTTTTAAAACCAAACGTAGGAAGAGGGAGTCGTGGAATAAGAAAAATTGATTCGCTAAATCAGTATGAAGCATATTTTATCCTTGAAGAATATAGCAAAGAAGAGGTTTTAATACAGCCTTATATAGGGGGTGATGAGTATACTGTAAGTGTAACTGTAAATAATTTAAATCAACTTTTATCAGTAGTGCCTAAAATTGTATATACCAAGCAGGGTATTACGAAGTACGCTAAGTGCGTGCACCATAAACAGATAGAAGATATCTGCAGGTTGATTGTTGATAAATTGAAACCACATGGATCTTTCAATGTGCAGTTAAAGCTTAAAGATAACAAGGTTTTTATTTTTGAAATAAATCCAAGATTTTCTACAACTTTAGTTTTAACTATGGCAAGTGGAGTAAATGAGATAGACCTAGCTATAAAAAACTACGATAAACAAGAAGTCTGTTACATTGAAAATTTTAAAGAAACCAAACTTATAAGAAGATGGGAGAGCTATTTTTATGAGTAAAACATTGGTCATAGGCGGGAATGGATACATAGGCACACACATGCGCCTAACTTATCCTGAATTTTTATATGCAGGAAGGGGTGATTTTGACTTAAGAAATAAGGGTGAAATATTAAACTACTGTAAAGCAATAAATATCTCTATATGTATCATATTGTCTTCTAAAATTTCATATGAAAAAAAAGTTAATTTTGATAATGAGCCTTTTTCGACAAATCTTATAGGATTAAACAATCTATTGGATGTGCTGCAAAAGATTAATAAAGATATGAAAATTATTTACTTTAGCTCGATGACTGTATATTCAGATAAAAATACTTCACCAGTTTTAGAATCATCAGAATTAAAGCCTTTGCATACTTATGGGCTTTCCAAAGTATACGCTGAGTCTTTGATTAAATATTATGACTTTAGATCTTTAATTATTCGCATTCCTGGTATTTATGGAGGAAATCGACAGAGTGGATTAATTTATAACACTATAAATAAATTAAAAAAAGACGAGGCTATGGAGATAGATACTGAAAATTTAGGATACTGGGAGATAATGCATATTGATGACATGCTTTATCTATTTTTTGCTTTGATGCAACAATATACCTTTAAATCAAAATTCGATATTTTTAATATCTCCTATGGTGAAAAAACAGATATTATTGAAACAGTACATTTTATAGCGAATGAATTAAGCTCCAACTCTAAAATTTGCATAGAAAAAAAATATCAAGACTTATATCTTTCAAATCAAAAAATTTCAATTTTTTCTCAACCCTTATTCAGCTTTAATAGTCGCTTAAAGAAATATATTAGAGAAGTTGGATGATATACGTAGTTGGTGATATTCATGGAGAAATTTCAAAATTAAAAAAATTAATTTTAAATATATATCAGTATGATAAAAAAGTTAAATTAATTTTTATTGGAGATTATGTAAATAAAGGTGAGAATTCCAAAGAAACCTTAGACTATCTTACTACTTTAAAAAATAGTATTTTTCTAATGGGTAATCATGAATATTATTTTTTAGAATTTATTAAAAATGGTTCATATAGTGAAAAACTAGAAAAATATGCAAAAAATACAACATTTATTGACTTTAATATGAATTTGGAAACGATAAAAGTAAATTTTTATTTACCTTATAAAAGTTTTTTTGATAAATTAAAGCCATATTATTTAATAGATAAATATTTTATTGCACATGCAGGAGTGTCTCCTAAATATGCCAATGAACCCTTAGATAAGATTCCTATCAAAGAGTTTTTATTTAATAGATATGATTTTCTCGAATATCAAAATAAAATTCATGGCAGAATAGCTATTTTTGGGCATACGGGCTTCAATTATCCATATTATGATGGATTTAAAATAGGTATAGATACGGCAGCGGTATATTCAAAAGATAGTCCGTTAACAGCATTTTGCATAGAAGAAGAGAGCTTTATGAATGACCAAGGTGGAAAATATTATTTGAAAGATTTTCAATTAAATTGTACACCCTGGATAAATAGAAGAAAACCTTATAGAATGAAAAAAAAATGAAAAAAAAAATACTAATTGTAGCTGCTCATCCAGATGATGAAGTATTGGGATGTTTTGGTACTGTAGCAAGACTTATTAAAGAAGGGTGCGAAGCATACACTCTTATTTTAGGTGAGGGTAAGACAAGTAGAGATGAAGAACGACTGGCAGAGGCTAGAAAAGATGATATTGTTGAACTAAACACTGAAATAGAAAGGTCAAATAGCCTTATAGGAATTAAAAAAGTATTTGTGAAAAGCTTTCCTGATAATAGATTTGATAGTGTTGATCTGCTGGATATTATAAAAGTTATCTCAAAAGTAAAAGAAGAGGTTCAGCCCGATATTATCTTCACCCACTATGAAAATGATTTAAATATAGATCACCAAATAACATATAAAGCAGTTATAACTGCAACAAGACCAATGAAAGATGAGTGTGTAAAAGAGATATATAGTTTTGAAATCTTATCTTCTACAGAGTGGAGCTATCCTTTATCTTTTTCTCCCGATACTTATTATGATATAAGTGACACTATAAAACTAAAAATAGATGCTATGAAAGAGTATGCCTCGGAACTTTGTGAGTATCCTCATCCTAGAAGCCTAGAAGGCATAGAGTTAAATGCCAAATATCAAGGTTTACGAGTAGGTAATAAATATGTTGAATCTTTTAAAACAATAAGGACAATAAAATGATAGAACTTAAAAATTTTATCAAGTTAACTCTGGATGAAAAGTTTATGATTCTTGATTGGAGAAATGACTTAAATACAAGGAAGTGGATGTATGCTTCTGACATGATTGAGAAAGTGGACCATTTGAAATATATAGAGTATCTAAAAAACTCTATTCATAAAAAATACTTCTTGGTATTTAAAGAAAATATTGCAATCGGCGTAATATATTTCACCGATATTGATTACAATGAAAAATCCTGTGAATTTGGGCTATATCGTAATCTTGGAGTTGAAGGTGTCGGTAATATATTAATGGATAAAATTATTGATTATGCGTTTGGTGAGTTGAAATTGAACAGAATTGTGGCTGAAGTTTTTAATAATAATATTAAGGCTATTGATTTATATAAAAAAAAAGGTTTTTCAATATATGATCAAAACTTTAAGAAAAATAAAAAAATAACATATATGGAATTAAAACATGAATGTAGGTAATTTTGAACTAGGAAAAGATGGCGCGTATATTATTGCAGAGCTTAGTGCAAACCATGGTGGTGATTTGCAAATTGCATTAGATTCAATTAAAGCAGCAAAAGAAATTGGTGCAAATGCAATAAAGATACAAACTTTTACTGCAGATGAGCATACATTGAATTGTGATAAAGATGATTTTATTGTTAGGGGTGGGACGCTTTGGGACGGAAGAAAACTTTATGACTTGTATGATGAGGCCCATCTCCCTTGGGAGTGGCATAAGACCATATTTGATTATGCAAAAGAGATAGGTATAACATGCTTTTCAGCACCTGTTTCTAAAAAATCTGTTGACTTTCTTGAAACATTTGATGTTCCTATTTACAAAATAGCATCTTTTGAAATCACAGACTGTGAGCTTATAAGGTATATAGCAAGCAAAGGTAAACCAATTATTTTATCTACAGGTATTGCCACTATTGAAGAAATACAAGATGCTGTAGATATTTGCAGAAGTGAGGGTAATGATAATATCATTGTTTTAAAGTGTACAAGCGCATACCCCGCAGCGTTAAGAGATGCAAATCTTTTAACTATTCCAAACTTAGCCCAAACATTTGGAGTAATAAGCGGATTCTCTGATCACACACTAGGAGCTACAGCTCCAGTTGTGGCAACTACTTTGGGAGCACAAGTAGTAGAAAAACACTTTATCTTAGATAAATCTATAGGTGGCGCTGATGCTGATTTTTCTTTAGATAAAGAAGAGTTTAAAGAGATGATACAAGCAGTGAGAGATACAGAGATGTTACTTGGTAAAGTCGACTACACTATGACGGAACAAAAGAAAAAATCTAGACGGTTTAGTAGAAGTCTTTATGTGGCTAAGGATATAAAAAAAGGTGAGGTATTTACCGAAGAAAATATACGAAGTGTAAGACCTGGATATGGAATGCATCCTAAATATTTTAATGATGTTTTAGGAGAGGTTGCTGAAAAAGATTATGAGTTTGGGGATAGATTCGAAAAATGAAATTTGTAAAAAAAACAATTAAACTTATTAAAGGTTCAATTTTATTTATTTTGGATTCAAATATTGTACTTTCCTTAATGAAACTTTCAAGTAGACAAAGAAAAGAATTGTCTCTGCACTTCAAAGAGCGAAGTTGGTTTTATAAAAAGAAATTGCCAAATTCTAAGAGCTACCCTTACATAGTTCATAGCCCATATGAAGTATTTGGAGTTTTTCGAAAATATGAAAAACTATTTTTAGTTGGAGACAATTGGCTAGAAAAAGATAATAAAAAGCCAATAGCTTTAATGGTAGGCTTTAATAATTGGAAGTATGGCTTTGTTTCAGATTACCTTAAAGAATACAGAACAGTTTACACACCCAGAAAGTTTGTAATTATAGAATTATTATTTAGAATGGATCCAAAAATTGATCTCATCATTGTTTGGGGTCACAATGAAAGTAGATTTATAAAACACTATTCAAAGTTTAAAAACATTCCTCTTTATAGAATGGAGGATGGATTTGTGCGTTCAGCCCTTATAGGTGCAACTCACTCCACGCCATATTCATTAATACTAGATAAAACAGGCTTATATTACAACCATGAAACCGAAACAGATCTAGATAAAATATTAAATGATTATAACTTCAAAGACGATACCATATTAATGCAAGAGGCAAAAGAGTCTTTAAGCCTGATGATTGATATGAAAACTTCCAAATATAACTCACCATCAGTAGAAAAGATAGATAAGCTTGGAATAAAATTAAAAAAAAGAGTGGCTGTACTTGGTCAGGTAGATAATGATTCTGCGATAAGATATGGTAATCCAGACAATTGGTCATCAATAGAGCTAGTTAAGCTAGCAAAATATGAAAATCCACATGCAGAAGTAATATATAGGCCACATCCAGAGGTTTATAAAGGGTATCAAAGAAGCAAATTTAGAAAGAGGTCAGTAGGATATATAGCAAAATTAATATCTCCAGAGGAGGGTTTACTTGAGTTTCTTGAAACTATTGATCATGTTTATACTATTAATTCTTTGTCAGGGCTTGAGGCCCTACTTAGAGGTAAAAAAGTTACCGTAGTTGGCACTGCTTTTTACGGTGGGTGGGGGCTGACCGATGATAGATATAAATTTCAAAGAAGGGGTAGAGAGTTATCTTTAGATGAGCTATTTGCAGGTGTATATTTGAAATATCCTAGGTATTTAGCGAATAAAAGTAACAGCTTTATGGGTTTAAAAGCTTCCATTTATAGCATTCATGCTGATAACTATATAGAAAACTTTAACCTGCATAAAGTACACTCTAAGGATGAAAATTTTGATATTTTGCTAAATAGTGATTATTGGGTGCATTTACTAATGAATCGCAATGAGTTATTATCACTAGCAGAAGAAAAGCTTCTTGTGTCTTCTAAAAGCTTTAAAAAGACTTTTGAAGGAAATGGTTCTGTACTTTTTCAAACAGGATTGCTATATTTCGTTTCTGGCGTGTTGAAAAATAATGAATCAAGAGATTTATTTATAATAAATATAAGAAAATTTATTAATGTTAAGGTTTTAAATAAATTCTTATATGATGTGATGAAATATTACCCGGGTGATTATGTTGTAAAACATTTCTCATGGCTGCTTAAAGAAAATAATGAGTTTCAAGATGCGAATCATTTTATTTTTAGCTATGTTGATCAAGATTATAAAAATGTAAGTAATAAAAATGTAAGTAATAAAAATGTAAAAACATTAACATTATGTGAAAATAATAAAGATATTGGCTTAATGTCTTTTTGTTATGAAGAAGAGGGAGAAGAAGAGCAGTCTTTACTTGATATTGATATTAAAAGTTTATGGGAGGCATTGGAAACTAGTAAGGAGACTATGCAATATGAAAAAACTTTAACCATTATTAAAAAATTATTAATAACTGACAATTCAAGTACTCTAGTATTTACTAGGTTAGCTGAAATTGAAAAATTGAGTATGCAAGATAAAAAAGGTGTTAAAAATATAGCAAATTTTTTACAAAAAATGGATTTATATGCGCATAATAAAAGTGCCGTTCATATTGAATTGGAAAGTTTTGACTTTAATAAATCTAAAGATTCTTTGGAATATATAACAAAGTTATATGCAATACAATTGAGATTAAATCCAGATAGAATTAATAGGAGTTGGACGATATTAAAGCATTATTTTATTTCTGATGATTACTATAAGTTATTTAGTAGTATTGTAAAATTATATTCTAAAAACGATATACATAAGGCGGTCGCATATCTTGAGCTAGATATGTTAGATAAATCATACGATACTCTAAAGAATATAATTTTATTGGGTGAAAAATCAGATAAGTTAAGTGTTGAATACTCTAAGGTGTTATTTACATTGGGGAAGCATAAAGAGGCTGATACAGTCATCAAAGATGCAATCAAGAAAGAAGCTACTCACGCTAACTATACAGAATATTTAAGGCAATTAAGAGCAAAAGGTGAATTTACAATAGCACTAGATGTAGCGGAAGATGGTATGCTTAAAAAACTTAAATTAACAAATGAAGGCCACCTTATGCCTATTTATTTTGGTTTAGGTAAAATTAAAGAAGGTTTTAAATGTTTTCACGATTCAGCATTAAAGTTTAAACTAATACATGCATTTGGATTCAATAAATATAGGCATTCTAACGACTTAGAAGGTATAAATAATTTACTATTGATATTTGATTCTGGTCCTGCCGAAGAAATACGTTTTTCATCAATTTATAATGAATTAGCTGAGAAAATTGGTTTTGATAATTTTAAGTTAACCTGTGATTTTAGATTAAAAAATATATTATCAAGAACATTTCCAAAGATTAGCTTTATTCCAGTAGAAAGGACAAGATTTTTTACCCCTGAGTATCCTTTAGAAAATTATAATAAATTACCCTCCTCAGACTTATGTAATGCCTTAGATAATAATGCTATTGAGTTTGTTAAATCATCAGATCAAATTAAATTAATATCAGAACTGTTTTTTAATTTTAGGAAGGTATATAGCGATTTTGGAAGTAATAAAGGTAATTTAGTTGCTGACACTATTAAGGTGAACTATTTTAAAGAAAAACTACCTAAAGATACTGTATTGATCGGCTTGTCTTGGAGGAGCTCTCTAACCAGTGCAGCAAGAAATATACATTATTTAACAATTGAAGATATGTTACCCCTGTTTGATATCCCTAAGGTTAAATTTGTGAATTTACAGTATGATGAATGCCAGTATGAACTAGATTTACTCAAAAATAAGTATGGAGTCAATATTTTGAATTTTCCAGAATTAGATCAAATGAATGATTTTGATGGTGTAGCAGGATTAATGAAGAATTTAGATATGGTTATTTCACCTTTTACAGCAGTAATTGAGCTTGCAGGTAGTATAGGTGTAAGCGGTATTTTATTTTCAAACCATGGTGAATCTAAGTGGAGGAGAGTAGATGATGAAGGAACAGATGTATGGTACCCAGGTATTAAGGTGATAGGCTCTGGAATTATAGGAGATAAGAAAGGGTTAGTTAGTGATATTAAAGAAGAGGTTATAAAGCAGTATAATCACATCAGTCTAAAACGTTTTAGTGTCATTTGTAAATAAAAAAATTAAGTCTGAAATATTTTTATTGTTGGTTTGTCAGTGAAAATTATAAAAGAACATGTGTATTAGAAGAGTTGGTGAAAAAAATACACTCTTTGAAGATGGTTTTATACGATCAATTGGCCTTGGAGATTCGCAATCTTTTTCAACAGTAGAAGATGACGTTGGTATTTATTACGATGCTACAGTTCCATCAAAACTTGAAAACTTATTAAATGATTACAATTTTAAATCCAACTCTGATTTATTAAAAAAATCAACATGTGCAATTAATTTAATCAAGAAATATCAAATTAGTAAATATAACCATACACCTAATATTGATAATGATTATTTTTCAAACGCAACAAGCAATAAAGTATTAATTATTGCTCAAACCAAAGGAGATTTATCTCTTAAATATGGTTTGGCAGGGCAGTTTAATACTAATGAAATAATTGATGCTGCAATTGAGGAAAATCCTAACTCTGAGATTTATTTAAAGGTGCATCCTGATGTGCTAAATGGTAGAAAGAATTCAGATATAGACATTGAATCAGTTGTCGATAAATGCAAAATCATTAGTGATGATGTTAATCCTATTTCACTTTTAAAACACTTTTCTAAAGTGTATGCCAAAACCTCTCAGATGGGATTTGAGGCTTTAATAGTGGGGTGTGATTGCGTATGTTTTGGCATGCCGTTTTATGCTGGCTGGGGGCTAACAGATGACAGGGTTAAGTGCGAGAGGCGCAAACGCAAGCTAAGTGTTGAAGAGGTATTTGCAGCGAGCTATATTTTGTATGCTAAGTACTTCAACCCATACACCCAAAAACCAAGTGATATTATTGATACGATTAAAACCATTGTTAGGTATCGAGAGTTTGAAAGGAAATCAAGTAAGAAGATATTTTTGTTTGGATTCTCACGATGGAAGCATGGATTTGTTGCGCCGTTCCTAAAACAATTTAACAAGAAAAATATAAATTTTATTAATCCAATATTCTCATCAAACATTAATCTAGCCATTCGTAAAGGGATGGATAAAAATTTTGAAGTCTATAGTTGGGGTGCGGGTAGGCATCCAGAAATTGAAAAGTTTGCCCAAGATAATAATATAAAAATTACTAGAGTAGAAGATGGCTTTATTCGTTCTATTGGGCTTGGATCAGATTTAACGCGCCCATATTCTTTGGCATTTGATGATGTAGGTGTCTATTTTGATCCAACTCAACCAAGTAGATTAGAGGAGATATTAAACTCTACTCAATTTGATTTTCATATTATTAATGAAGCCACTCAATTAATAAAGGCAATTGTTAATTCGGGTATTTCAAAATATAACAATGCGACTGGTGTATCTATCAATATTCCTAGTGGAAAGAAATCAATTTTAGTAGTGGGGCAGGTTGAGGATGACGCCTCTATAAAGTTAGGTGCAAATTCTATGACCAACCTGTCATTACTCAAGCAAGTTCGAGTTGAAAACTCTGACGCGGTAATTGTTTATAAGCCACATCCTGATGTTGTTAGCGGCAATCGTGTAGGTAGAGTAAGTAGTTCTGATATTGATCTATACAGTGATTTATGTTTGGTTGACGTTGGTATTAGTGAGCTGATATCAAAAGTTGATGAAGTGCATACAATGACCTCTTTAGTTGGATTTGAAGCACTCCTTCATGGAAAGGCAGTGGTTACTTACGGCATGCCATTTTACGGTGGTTGGGGTTTGACTAAAGACAAGCTTAATTGTGACAGGAGGGCTAGAAAACTTTCTTTGCTAGAACTAGTCGCTGGCGCTTTGATTTTGTACCCAAGATATATTGATCCAAACTCTGGGCATTATTGCGCAGCAGAATTATTGATTGATAGACTAAAAGAGCAAAGAGATAGATTGAATAGCAGTTGGTTTTATCGTTTTCGACTCGGTGCGCATAGCTTTATAAGTCGTAGATTGCAAAAAATATTAAGCTGGTTTTAATGGAAAAATTACGAGA
>Ga0233442_1001481_pt1 | contig 17902 bp, 18 predicted proteins | sample SI_123_September_3_FD_182789 | JGI IMG/M metagenome (GOLD analysis project Ga0233442, IMG submission 182789) | Seawater microbial communities from Saanich Inlet, British Columbia, Canada - SI_123_September2016_150_MG | ecosystem: Environmental > Aquatic > Marine > Inlet | place: Canada: British... | reverse complement strand
TATTACTTAAAGTTTTGATTTTTGATTTTTGTTTGGTATCATCTGCTTCCCATCCAAAAAGACTTAGATAGTCATATTTATTATCAAATATATGTTGTTTTAATACATCAAGAGTATTTATAGTTTGTATTTTAGATATAAGTTCATCTTTTTTTATATTATTATGATTATAAGCATTTATCAAAATAATCAAATAAATATAGTTGTTAAATTCTAAAAATTCTAATGGAGTTTGAATTTGTTCTTTAATTATTTTTAAATTTTTAAATTCATTAAATATCGTATCATCAAATCTTTTTCCTAGATTTATTTGATTTGGTGTAAAATAATCTTTACTACCTTTTATATATTTCTTATCTACAAGATGTTTAATAATTTTAAATTTTTCATAGTTTGGATTATTTAGTATATTCTCATTTTTATTACTACCTGTCTTTTTGGGTACTAGTCTAATATTTTTACTTTTATTTTCATTGTATAGCTCATCAATATTTGCTAAAGAATATGGTTCATGACTTCCATAGTCTTTTTTTAAAGATAAAGGTCTAAGTAGTCCAATAGAATAGTCATAATGTAAAATAAATAGTTTTTGTTTAATTGTCTCTAAAAAATTAAAGAATCTAGATATATTCAAAGTAAGTAATTGTTCAGTGTTATTTGTAGTATTGATAATCTCAATATAATTTTTACTAATAATATATATATTCTTTCCCTTTGATAAAACAAAAAATGTATTTAAGTTAAAATTAATACTTTTAGCTAGATTATTTATATCTTCCATGTCTTTATTTTTTAGAAGAAAATTTAAAAATGTATCTAATATTTCAATTGTATATTCCAATATTGTACTTTTACCACTACCATTTTTACCGACTATTGCAGTTACATTAATATTGTCACCAAAAAAGTTTTCTATACAACTATCATGATCTTTGATTTTTAATTCATTTGATGTATTATCATAATCACATTCAAACTGTGAACTAAAATTAAACCCTTGATTTTTTATATTTTTATATTTTTCTATATATAGGTAGATTAGTTTCATATTAAAAATCTCTTTCATTCAAAATTATTATTGCTACGGTTATGATTGATATTTTCATGTAAAATTCATCTCCACTAATTAAAATTCTTACCAGTTACAAAATCATAACCAGTAATTTCTGATGATATTTGATCAATAAACTGATATTTAGCTTTATCTAAAAATTCTGCCAATAGCCAATTATTTTTTGATTCAAAATATTTTGTTAATATTTCAGGATTATATCTTGATAACTCACTCAATCTATGCATAATTACGTATATCATAGTAGGCATTGACTTATTAATTATATTTTGTTTGGTATCTTTTTTTAAGTACCAATGAGTTTGCAATCCTTTGATATAAACAAAATGTTTTCTATAATACTTATTTGCAGATATAAGTTCATTTATATTATCTAAATTTGTATGCCATTTAAATCTTTTATTAGAAACTATATTGTTATCAATATATTTAAATTTATTAGATAACTGTTTAGCTGTATTTCCATCTACAATTTCATTATCAAATTCTGCACTTAACCAAAACTCTTTATAGTTATTATTAGCAGAACGATATTTTTTTGCTTTAACAAATTTAATATTTTTTACTGGTATAAATAATTCACCAGAAGATGTATATGTAAGGGTATAAACCCTATGTATAAAAACTAAGTTTTGTAAAAGTTGCTTTAAACTATACTCTTCTTCTTTTATAGTTTCATCAAAATATTTCTGCAATGATGGTAGTATACCATTTTGCTTAAAAATAACTATTTCATTATCAAAAGATATATTACCTTTCCTGTATCCTGTAACTCCATGTCTCTCTTTAAATTCAATTTCTTTTACAATTAATAAAGCTTTTACTGCATTTAAAAAACAATAATAGTTAGTCAATGGCGAAGAAGTATTTGGCAATACTAAACTTGCATAATAAAACTGTTTAGCTTGCTGCCAATAGATAAGTGCCTTAGATTTTCTATTTTTTTTCAACCACATATTTACATAGTCCCAGCTATTATTAACTAAAATATTTTTACTATAAAACACTGGTTTAATAATAGATTTCTTCGGTCTTAATATTTTATTATTTTTAGATAAATCTATGCAGTAATTCATGAATTATTTATTTTTCATCCATTCTAAAGTTCTTTTAACTCCACTTTTTCTATCATATGGAACTTCTCCACAAACCTCATAAGTATTTTCAAGATTTAGAACATGATCTGTAGTCATATTATTAAGTCTAAAACTTGTCATAGGAAATTTAACACCAAACTTACCAAGAATATCACCAAATAGTCCTGCCAAAATAAATATAAAATAAGGTATCTTTTTTGGTTTATTTATATTAGCTTCTTTTGCGATTTCATTAGCCCAGTTAGATATATTTATAGCTGGATTATCTCCTATATAAAAAACTTGTCCTTGTATATCTTTCTTATTTGCAAAAAGCAATTTTTCTATTTGATATATAACATTTCCTATATATCCATAAGTTTTATTACAAGCTTTATTTCCAGGATGAAAAAATTTACCAACTAAAACATAATCAAAAAAGTTTTTATAAGGTTCTTTAAAATATTCTCCCCATATAGAAGTTGGTCTTATGATACAAAATTCTTTTAATTTTGAAGCATTTTTAAAAACTATTTTTTCCCCTATAACCTTACTTTGACCATATAAAGTTTTTGGATTATAATCAAATATATCTTTTGCCTTATATCCAACTTCATTTACTAACATAGTAGATGCAAATATAACTCGTTGTATATTTTTACAGTCACTTACTACTTTGACAATATTGTCTACACCCAAAATATTTGCACTATAGTACTCTAAACCATCATTTTCATTTAAATCTGCCTGTGCTGCTAAATGCACTATATAGTTTGGCTCTATTTCAGTAATCGTATCTTGTAATGTTTTTAAATCACATATATCAACATCATACCAATACTTTGCATATTTATCATTTTTAGGCTTCTCTTTATCAATATTAAAAACATCATAACCTTTAGTTATAAAATATTCTAATAAATTTGTACCTATAAATCCTGATGCTCCTGTAATTAATATTTTCACTTAATTATTCCTTTTTTATTATAAAATTCTATTAATTGATTTTCTACTACTGTCCAATTAAACTTAGCTAATAGTTTCTTTTTTTTATAATTATCAAATATAATATTATCTATATTCTCCAATAACTTGATTAAACTATATTGATTTTTAGGATCAAAATATTGTATATTGTTTTCATTAAATTCTTTTAATGCCCCAGCACTAGATGACAGAACTAAAGTATTCAAATTAATAGCCTCAAGTATTGGCAATCCAAATCCTTCATATAAAGATGGAAAAACAAAAGCTGAAGAATTTTCATATAAATATTTTAAAGTATTATCATTTATATACCCAGTATAAATCACTTCTTTATTTTTTCTTTTAAAACTACTACCCTTATGACCAACTATTATAAGTTTTTTATTAGTATTAGAATTTAAATAACTATTTTTTAAAAACTCTATATTTTTATGAGGTCTTCCATTGCCAACATATAAGAAGTATTGTTTTGACCTAATAACTTCTTTATCAATTTCTAAAATTTCATTATCTGTAGTTAATTTATTAATCCCTTCTGTTATCAAATATGAATCATAACTAAATATTTTCCATACATCTTGTTTTGTAGTATTAGAGATAGAAATAATATAATCCGAATTACTTAAACTTCTCTTTACAATAAAATCATAATAATACATAGCAAGTTTATTTATAAGATTACTTTTTTTAAAAAAGTTTGGTACAACTCTATACATAATATCATGAACAGTTGTAATATATATTTTATCTTTAAGTTTGTAAAAACTATTTGCATAAAACATAGAATGATAAGCATCAAACTCTATAGTCTTTAAAAGCTTATGGAACTTTATGAAATGCCATATATTAAAAGGGTAAAGTTCTGTCTTAACAACATAGACATTATTAAATTCTTTTTTTAAATTTATATTTACAAGTAATATTATATTTTCCCTTCCAAATAGTTTTATATATATTTCAAGTAATTCTTCTGTGTATCTTGATATACCAGTTTCTTTATCAGCAATTAATCTTCCGTCTATTAAAATTTTCATTTATTTCTCTCTTTTATATTTTTGGTGAAAATAAGATACCATTGGTTTCTCAATATATATGTATAATAAATATCCAAATATAAATATAAATAGAAGTAGTAAAAATAAATGTATTATAAAATTTAATACAAGTGTTAGTTTAAAAAAAACAATTATCTTCCAATAGACTTGTAGTAAGAATGCGTAGTGAGCTAAGTAAAGAGTATATGACATATCGCCAACTATATTTAATATTCTAATCTTAATTTTAATTTTAATTAATCCAAGGAAGAGCAGTACTGCTGGTATACCAAAATATATAAATCTAAAATAACCAAGTTGTTCGCTATGAAAGATAAGAGATATTATTGACATTGTTAATGCAACAATAATAATTAATACTACATTTATTATTTTAAAGTTAAAAATAGTTTCATTTTTCATATATAAGTATGCTATAAACATACCAAAACAAAATTCAATTAGCAAAGGATTTGTAAAAAAATATCCAATAGTTCCAATCTTAAAATCAGTAAATACAATCATTATTAAAAACATAAAAAAAGTACCTATTACTCTATGTGAATTTTTATTAAAATACTTTAGAATAATGGAAAAAATAATATAGAAAAATATTTCAAAAGACAAAGTCCATCCTGGTCCTAAGAAAGGCAAATAGCTATTATCATTAAATGTGGGAATAAATAATAACGATAATAATAAATGATTATAATCTGGTTGAGAATTCATAATAAAATATGTTAATAGTAGTAAAGTAGTGTATAGCCAGTATAAAGGGATAATTCTTAAAATTCTATTTAATATGAAACTTTTTATATCTTGAGAATTTTTTGTAATATAAAGTATAATAAAACCACTTACTATAAAGAATATATCAACACCAATATCTCCTATTGAAACAAATTGTTTAATATATGTATAAAACTCGAAATTTGAATATTCCATAGTATATTGTAATTTCGACAATATAAAATTATAAGAGTGTACAACTAAAACTAAAATTATTGCAATAGCTCTTAGGTACTGTATTCCTTGAATCATAACTTTTTTACCTTTACCTTAAAAATTATATGTAGAAAAAAATTAAATAAATAATATAGTATAAAAATAGATATATAATATTTAAAAATTGAGCTAATTGGTGATTTTATTATTAAGAAAGAACCTGATAACATCAATAGACCTATTTCATTATTGAATTTTTCTAATAACTTAAAATATAAAAATATAAAAACAACAAAAGCAATAGGAGTAAAAAGTCCAAAAACTAATATATATTCTCCTAGATAAAAATGGCCGCCCATAGGCTGAAATTTATGCTCAAGTGTTCCATTTGTATATGCATTTGTAACAAGAGAAGCCTCATTCATAGAGTATAGTTTATTTGTATCAAATAAATCAAAAAATATACTAGGAATCAAATACATTATACTATCAATAATTGGATATAAAAAAGAATATATTGGTATGCTATTTATTTCTTGAGCTTGTAATGCACCATAACTTCCATATAAAGCTTCAACAAAAAATGGGTACGATATAGTAGTTAAATTCATTTCTATATCATTACGATTTAGCGTAATAAAAATAAATAAAACAATAATAAACAATAATTGTGGAATATATTTAAATATATTATTTACTTTTATATTAAAAGTCCAAATAAGCATAAAAATTAATATAAAAAGAGGTGTTCTAGCAGTAAAAAGGATAAATAATATTAATATAAGTAACAAAATAAATAAATATCTATTTTTTGATAATTTATTATTACTGTATTGAATTGATAAAGATGCAAATAAAATTAAATTAATTGTAACAATATAAGAAGAGATTGAATTTCCGAAAGTTACAGTATCGCCATATTGAAACCATGGAAATAAATAAACCATAATAAATGATGGTAAGTATAATATAATATAAATATAAAAAATATCTTTTCCAAATGAGCTAGTATAATTTTTATCTGCAACTTTTAAAAGATACTTAAAATTTTTATTATATAATAATACAGACAGCAGAAAATATATTATAATTTGGTGTTTTACAACATATATGATATGTTCTTTATCTAAAAGAGGTAAAGTGAAATTAACATTTATATAGTCTTGGTATTGTATAAACAACATTGGCAATAGTGTGTACAATAATGTAAATAGTAAAAATATATAAATAAAAGAAGATACTTCTTTAAATGACTTTAATGAAATTAAAAATAATATAAAAGAAGATAAGATTAGTAAAAAGGTATAAAATATCATATTTTTATTAACTTTAATGGATTTGTTTTATAAATTTGTGATAATGAAATGAGATATATAACAATACTAATAATTATTATAATTACAAAATTTAATATTGATATATTATCAACTAATTGAAAAGTACTAACATATATAAAAAATAAAGAAAAAATTATTTTTAAGTCATCCATTACAAGTTCTTTTATATTAAAATTAAAAATTTTAATATAAATAAATAATTCAATAATTTTAAGAATTATTATTGAACATGAAATTGGCAATAATATATTTATCCCACCTATAAATTTCAAATATATTAAAAGTGATAAAGAATTTATTATTACTTGTATGGCAACCCAATACATTGATATTTTTGAATAGTTTTGTGCTAGAAGAGTTGCATTTAATACATCAAAAGTAACCTTGAAAATATATAATATAGCTAGTACTTTCAATATTACAATTGTGTCATACCATGATTTGTCAAAAAATAAAACTATAAATTGCTTGGATACAAGAGAAATACCAAATAAAATTGGGTAACTAATTACTTTAATACTTCTTAAATTTAAAATAACTATTTCTTTAACTTTATATCTATCTTTTATTTTACATAAATTAGGATATAAAATTTTTGTAAATATTGGAATGACTTTAGTAATTGGTTGAATAACCAGATTCCAGGCAAATATATAGATACCAAAAAACTTACTTCCTAATATTGAAACAATAATAATCTGTTCACTTCTTGTTATCATGAAATTTAAAAATCTTTCTAATATCTGATATTTAGCAAAACTAAAACCTGACTTTAAAAATATAAATAAATTTTTATTTTTATTTTTATTTTTATAAAATAGATTTTTATTTTTTAATGAAAATATAAAAAATAATATAAATCTTGTAAAACCAAAAATTGAAAAAGTAATAAAGTAATTTACTAAATTCATATCATCTATATAAATCTTATACAAAAAATATATAAAAGATAAAGTAATGGAAACTATTTCAACTATTGATATTATATAAAATAAACCAGTTCTTTGAAAAAATATAAAATAAACTTGAGATAAAGAATAAAAGAATATATATATAAAGATTATTTGTTGAAGAATTACTATATTATTATCAAGATCTAAAATAAAGGGTATAGCAAAAATACTAATTAAAGAAATAACTAATGATATAGGTAGAAAAAAATTAAATGCTGTTAAAAATGAAATTCTTTTTTTCACAAAGTTATTATAATAACCTAAATCAATAATAGTAAATGTAAATGCTATTATTATTAAAATTGTTGCTATAAATCCATAAAACTCTACTCCCATTATCTTAGCAAGTAATATACCTTGAATAAATTGCACTACGGCAACAATAATGCTTGATATACTCATCCATTTTAAGCTGGATATATTTTTCATTTTTTTAGATTCTCTATAACATTTATTAGTGTAGATGAAGAATTATTCCATGTTTTATGATATTTTGAATGTCTACAATAATTCATATTTACAGCTAATAATATTTTTTCAGATAAATTATCTTTAAGTGGATCATAAAATATAAAATCATCAATATTTAAATTTGGCATCTCTGAATAAATTGTTGTTAAAACTTTTGCTCCAGAGCAGTATGCTTCTAGAGGTGGTATTCCGAAGCCTTCGTATAAAGATGGAAAAACAAATAAATCACAATTATTCATCAAGTAGTTTATTTCATTATCCTGCAGATAGCCAGGTAGAATAACATCTTTTTGTAAATTATTTACTCTTATGTACTCATGGATATCCTTATTCTTCCATCCTGATGCTCCAACTAGAATTAGTTTTCCTTTATATATATTTTTTTCTAATAAATTTCTATATGCTTTAAGTAATTCTAATATATTTTTTCTAGGTTCTATTGTACCAACTGCAAGTAAATAATTATTTAATATTTTATTTGTGATATTTTTTATATCCATTTTTAGATTTATATCTTTATAAAAAGTTGTTTTATCAACAGAATTTGGAATAATTTCTATATTTTTATTTTTAAGTATTTTAGGAAATAAACTTTCTAATCTTTCTTTAGTAAATTTTGATACACTAACAATTCTATCACTAAATAATATACTTAAGTATACTGAACTCTTATTTAATATTTTACCAATATATGTCATAGTTTCTGGGTATTCAAATGCAACTAAATCATGTATTACTAAAATATTCTTCATTCCAAATAGAGGAATAGTATGAGATCCTCCAAAAAAAATACCTTTTTTATTTAGTAAAATAAATGGTAAGATAAACATTATAAACACAGTACCAGGTAAAAAACTAAATTTCTTATATTCTAAAATATTATAATTTTCTTTTTTTAATTTATCTGGTAAATTAATCTTTTTATTAGAACAATAATATATATTATAATTTTCTATTAAATTATTAGTTACTTCTGTTATATATCTTGATACACCATCATGATTATTTTTAAAAAATCTTGCATCTATATATAAATTAGTTTTCAAGTACATCACTCCAGTCATTACTAATCTTTTTTATTGAAAATTGTCTTGATTTATTTATAGCACTAATAGCATGCTTATAAATAAAATTTTTATCTTCAATAACTTTATTTATAATTAAAATTATTTTTTTGTCATATTCACTTTCAGTAAATAAAAAACCATTTTCATTATGTGTTATTATTTCTGTAGGACCAATATGATTAGTAGAAATAACAACATTACCTTGACTCATTGCTTCAATTACCACAATACCAAATAACTCTTCCCATATTTTAGTACGCAGGGAAGGTAATATGAATATATCTGATTTTTCTAATATATTTCTAACCTCTGTTCTACTAGATACATACCCATAAAAAGATAAATTAGAAAAATTATTTTTGTCAAACTTATCTTTAAGTATGCCATCTCCAATTATATGGAATTTAACATTAGGATTTTGACTATACTCTTCAATTAATCTTAAAATATTATAAATACCTTTCTCTTCAGTTAGTCTACCTATAAAACATATATTTATTATTTTATTCTTATTCTTGTTAGTCATAAGTTTATCATCTATAGTTTTTATATCTACTGTATGATAAATTTGTTTAATATTTTTGTGAGATATAAATATTTCCAACTCTTTTTTGGAAGCTTTAGTAACAGCTATGATTTTATCAAATTTTAGTAAATAATATTTCCATAAATATTTTAATAATTTATTTATAATATTACCATATGAAAATGGTATATTCTTATTTATCCAATAAGGCCAAGAAGTATGGTAGTACATAGTATTCTTCTTAAATAATAATGAATAAATAATCATCCTATAATTAAATGGGGCCATAGCAATCATTATTACTTTATCTTTATGAAATGGTAATTTTAGGAAAAATTTTAATGATTCAATTGTCTCATCTTGTATTGTTTTATATTTTATTATATCTCTAATTAAAAATCTAAAAGGTCTTGTATTTAAATATACAATATTAGTATTTTTTTCTAATGCTTTATAGTAAGGTTTTCCATTAAAGTCGTGGAGAATATAAATTTTATTTTTCATAAATAGTACTTCTTCCAATATTTATTAGTTTTTTAAGAACACGAACAACTAGAGGTTTTGCATAATTATCTATATTTACTTTAAGTCTCATATTTTCTTTGTAGATACTTTTTTTAGCTTTATTATCAACTAATATTTCAATATTATTAAATAGATTGGTCATCTCATAATTATTTGATGTATATAAAATATCTTTTATCCACTGAGGATCAGTATCCTTAGCAGGATTATAAACAATATGATAGTCTCTATATCTTAACCATTTTTCTATAATATCTAAATTAATACTATTTATTTTAAATGCTAAGTATTTTTCAGGATTCATACCTATCTTTTGATACTCTTTATAAAATTTATTTTTATTAGATATATTCCAAATTTTATACATAGACTCAATACTTCCAGACATTATATGATCTGATACCCAATTATGAGGTATATAGTAATTTTTAGAAACTATTATATCATTTTTATTATGTATATAATCAAAAAAATTATTATCTATAATTAAACAATCTGTTCTAAGTCTAACTATAGAATGATATTCTTTAGGTGATGATAAAATAGCATTAACAAGAACATGCATACTATAAAACATTCCTATTATACTTGATATATTAGATTGTCCCTGCTCTACATCTTTTTTAAAATATTTGTAAAAATCTTTATCAATATATGGTGTACTTTCAACTAAGAAATGTACATCATTTCTTAGTTCTTGTTCTTCATTTAGTCTTTTTTTATTACCTGTATCGCTTTTCCAAATAAAACAATAATAATCTATTTCATATAATGAATTATTTATTTTATTTAATCTATCTATAACTAAATCAATATATCTAATTGGTCCAGCTATCATAACTGCAATATTTTTATTTTTCATACTAGTTTATTCTAAAACCTAAAGATTCTTCTAACATCTCTTTTAGGTCAGAACTATTTCTTTTAATATTGATTGCATCACATGATTTGTATGGATTGCTTGGTGCGTAATCATTTACAACTATTCTTTTTGCATGGTGTAAGTTAAAGATGATTTGATGATATTTTATATTCTCTCTTTCTAGCTGTTTCTTTGTAATATACTCATATTCTGATTTTCTAGATGTCGTTAAAATAATATTCACTTTTTCACTCTCATAAAGTCTATTTATAATTTCTACATTCTCTTTTATTTTTTTTGTTTCACCCCATATTGGACTAAAGTATTCACCAGAGTTTTCAACTAGAGTACCATCAATATCAAGAAATAAAGTAACATATTGAGACTTATACATATTCCATTCCTTAATCGTTCCCCAATCAATATATTCCTTTACACTTGAATTTTTAAACTGTTTTTTATCTAGCATCATTTTATAAATAATATGTGATATATATAAGTTTTCTTTATCTTTTAACTCTTCGTAATATTTTAAAAATTCTAATGCTGATTCAAAGCCATACCCTCCAACATTAAATATAGAACTAACAACTTTCTTTTCTACAATATTTGTAATAATATTTTGATCATTAGTAACAACATAACTTTTATTTTTAGCATGAACCAAATCCATATTATTTAAATCAAAAGTAGATACAAAATTTCCAGTTGATGTTTCTTCTATAAAAAAATTGTCACTATCTTTAATATAAATCTGACCATGTATATTTTCTTGAATAATGGCTTTTGCTACAGTTTCTGGCTGTGAATTTGTATGCTTATCTAAAACAATAATTTTTAATTTATCTAGTTGATTAAATTTACTAAATTGTTTTTTTAATCCTTCTATAAAATTATATTTCTCTAAATGTTCTTGAACTGTTATCAAATATATCTTATCATATCTTGAAAAATCTAATCCTTTTATGGCTTCTATAATCATTAAGTTTCCATTGGGATGAGTTAATAACCATTTTGGTTTAACGCCAGGAAACCTTGAAGACATTCCTGCTACGGGTAATATTAAATTCATTTTTTTTCTCCTAATAATTTAATTGCATAATCGACACTATATTGAAGCCCTTGAATCATATCAACTTGAGGTAACCATCCAAGCTTCTTAGCTTTTTCATTTGAGCCTAATGCATATTTATTAACTTCCTTAGTTAATATTTCACTTTTTAATATTAACTGTCCTTCATAAAGCTCTGGATATTTCTTCCAAAAAACATCTGCATTATTAAAAATAGGCTCAATATCTTTTTTCATATAATTAGATATTATTTTATATATATCACGGACAGAATATGTTTTTGATGAAGCTACATTAAATATTTCTGAAGAAATATTTTTTTTAGTCATAACAATTTTACACAAATCTATAACATCTTGAGCATAAACATAATCTCGTTCTTGATGACCATCAGAATGCAATATTGGTTGTTTATTATTATATAATTCTCTGATAATATATCCTATTAATGGTGGATGTTTTCTTTGTAAATCTTGATGAGGACCATAAACATTAAAAAATCTCAACATTACAACATCAAGTCCATATGTTTTTACATATGATCTACAAAGCATTTCAGATTGTAATTTTGAATTTGAATATATTAAGTAAGGCGATACTTCATCATCTTCTTTGCATGGAAAAGATGTATTGTTTTCATATATTGCAGATGTTGTAGAAAAAATAACTCTTTTCACACCATTGTATCTTGCTGCATCTAAAACATTTACTGTCCCTGCAACATTGACATCTATTGCTTCTTTTGGATTTGATTGACAATCAGGTAATGGAGCAATTCCAGCAAAATGAAATACATAATCAACATTTTTCATCACACCAAAAATTTTTTCAGAACGAATATCCATACCAATAAATTTACCAAAGAATTTACCATCTATTGATAAATTATCTAGGTTACCATATGACATATTATCAAGTAATAATACTTCATGCCCTTCTTGGTCTAATTGATAGCCTAATTGAGATCCAATAAATCCTGCTCCACCTGTTATTAATATTTTTGACATTTTATTCCTTGTATATTATTTAATTCTTTTTTTAAATAGTGTATGATTTTATCATCTGTAGCATACGGAACTATTCTAAGTAAATTTAATATTTGAAATATTTCATAATACTCTATAAATTTATATTTACTGAAATGATTTACTATTTTAGCATCCATATATTGTAAAATGATTTCTAGTTTTGTTATATCACAATTATCATTCATCATATTAAAACTCCAAAAATGTTTTGTATCTTGTCTGATTTTTACTATATCTTGCAAAGGTGTTTCAATAAATGTATCTAAAAAATCTATTAAAATTAATTTTTTATTACTAATTAAAATATTAGATAATGTCAGGTCACCATGACATATTCCAATCGGAATTAAAAAACTATCCTTGATAGATAATAAGTCAGAATATATTTTTTTTATAAAATAATCAAATTCTATGATGTGCCCTTTTTTAATAATATTTTTCTCAACTTCTTTAATTTTATTATAAAAAATAGATTTTTGCATGTTTATCATATTTGAATTATTAATTTCATCATCAATTACAGTAATAATATTTTCTATAAATATATCTATACTTTTAATCGTAGAATCTTCTAAAAATCTAATTGCATCTTGTGCAAATATATATTCCATATCAAACATAAACATGTCAGCAGATTTTTCTTTATTAATTATTGTTGGTATTTTTACAAATAATTGATCTGATCTATATTCATTTTGTTTTATACATTGTTTTTCTAATCTTTCAATATAGCTTTTATCTTTAGTTGATTTTCTAATAATATTTTTTTCATTAATTTTTATCAGATCTAAGGAACATCCAGAATTTCCTTTAATTAATTCTGCTATCATAAATTGAACCACCAATCAAAATAATGTATTAAAAAAAAATTCATATTCTAACTATCGCTATTAAATATATCACGAGTATATACTTTATCTCTTACATCTATTAAAGTATCTTCTAATCTATTGACTACTATGACATCTGATATTGATTTGAATTCATTTATATCTTTTATTACTTTTGAGTGAAAGAATTCATCATCTTTTAGAGCTGGTTCATAGATAATTACCTCTATACCTTTTGCTTTAATTCTTTTCATAATACCTTGAATAGCAGAGCTTCTAAAATTATCTGAGCCAGTTTTCATTGTAAGACGGTAGATACCTACAGTATTTGGGTTTTTAGAGATTATACTATTTGCTATGAAGTCTTTTCTTGTGCTATTTGCATTTACAATTGCTTCTATCATATTTGATGGTACATCTTTGTAGTTTGCTAATAGTTGTTTAGTATCTTTAGGAAGACAATATCCACCATATCCAAATGATGGATTATTATAATGAGTTCCAATTCGTGGATCTAATCCTACACCATCTATAATATCTTTTGAATTAAGATTATGAGTTTGAGCATAAGAATCTAATTCATTAAAGTATGATACTCTCATAGCAAGATATGTATTTGAAAATAGTTTCACAGCTTCGGCTTCTGTAGAATCTGTAAATAGTATCTCTATGTTTTCTTTTATAGCACCTTGTGCTAATAGTCCTGCAAATATTTCTGCTCTTTTAGATTTTTCACCTACTATTATTCTACTTGGGTGAAGGTTGTCGTATAGTGCTGAACCTTCTCTTAGGAACTCTGGAGAGAAGATAATATTTGAAGTATTGAACTTTTCATTTATCTCTTTTGTATATCCTACAGGTACAGTTGATTTTATAATCATAGTAGCATTTTGATTTATACTTAATACATCTGCTATTACATATTCTAAAGATGAAGTATTAAAGTAATTAGTTTCTGGATCATAATCTGTAGGAGTAGCAATGATAATAAAATCTGCATCTTTGTATGCAAGTTCTTTATCAAGAGTGGCTGTGAAGTTTAAATCATCATTTAGAAGGTATTGAGATATCTCTTTATCTTCTATTGGAGATTTTTTAGCATTAAGAAGTTCAACTTTAGAAGCTATAATATCAAGAGCAATAACTTCATTGTGTTGAGATAATAATAGACCATTTGAAAGACCTACATATCCTGTACCTGCTATTGCTATTTTGTAAGATTTTAATTTTGAATTATTCATTTTTACCTACCCATTCCAAATATACTAGTTGAATCTTTATACTTACTATTTATTTCAAGTATATTTTTAGATATAGAACCACTTATAAAAACACTCATCATCTTTTTACATCCTTAACTTCCAATTTCTTAATATTTACATCTGCTAAAAGTGTTTTCATTTGAGTTATTGCTACCTTACTTAACTTTTCTATTCTTATCTCTTGTGATATATCTTCTGTAATAAAATGAGAATTTAATGATTCTAAGTTTGCTAAACATATGAGCTGATATACATCTGCATAATCTCTAATATTACCTTTTAAGCTAGGATTTGATTCTCTCCATTGTTTTGCTGTCTGTCCAAATAGTACTACTAATATATCGGCTTCATTTGCATAGATAAAACTTATTTGCAATGGTTTTAATTGTTTGGGGATTAGATTTTCTTTTATAGCATCTGTGTGAATTCTATAATTAATCTTAGTAAGATTTCTTTTTATATCCCAACCAAGCTGATTAAATTCTGTTTCTTTTAGTCGTTGAAATTCTTTAATAAGATAAAGTTTAAATACAGGGTTAATTGCAGAAGCAAATTCAAATGCAATATCTTTGTGAGCATAAGTTCCACCATATCTTCCAGCATTTACTATAATACCAGTTGCATTTGTTTTTTCTATCCACTTTCCAGGACTCAAAACAAAAGACGGTAAACCTGATGACATTTTAAAGTGGTCAAATTCGACCACTTTAAAATTTTCATTGTACAATTTTTCCCAAGTACCAATAAACTCTAGCGTTGCTCTATTTCTTATCCAGTTTTTTATAATATCTGCTGCTCTAGATTCCCCATCTTTTGAGTTTGCTATATCAGTTAGTGAGATATAATCATCTTTTATTGATATGTCAATATTTTGTACGATAAGTTTATTATTTTTCATTATTCAAATACCATTCATACATAGTTCTAATTCCATCTTCTAATTCAACCTTGTGCTTCCAACCTAATTCATTTAACTTAGAAGGATTTGTTAGTTTTATCATAGTACCGTCTGGCTTAGTATCGTTAAAGTATAGTTCGCCCGTATAGCCAACTATTTTTTTAATAGTTAAGGCTAATTCTTTTATAGATATATCTACACCTGTACCTATATTCAAATGAGTATTGCGAATTTCATTCGCACTATCATTTGAAAATGTTGAATTTTTCACCCCAAGGGCACTTCTTTCAGGGCGAATGTTTAATGTTGAATTTTTTTCTAATTCAACAACATCACTAAAGTCTCTATTTTCTAGTAAAAACACACAAGCATCTGCCATATCTTCTGAGTACAAAAATTCTCTTCGTGGTTTCCCACTTCCCCATATCTCTACTTGAGGGGTATCGTTCACTTTAGCTTCATGCATTTTTCGTAAAAGTGCTGGTAGTACATGAGAAGTTTCTAAATCAAAGTTATCATTTGGTCCATAAAGATTTGTAGGCATTACTGATATGAAGTTTGTACCATATTGTAAGTTATATGATTCACACATTTTTATACCTGCTATTTTAGCTATAGCATAAGGTTCGTTTGTATACTCTAGTTCAGAAGTTAATAAACTATCTTCATTCATAGGTTGAGGACAGTTTTTTGGATATATGCAAGTACTACCTAAAAATAATAATTTTGTTACATTATTTAAATAGGATTGGTGTATTACATTGTTTTGTATTTGTAGATTTTCATATATGAAGTCTGCTCGGTAAGTATTGTTTGCTACTATTCCTCCAACTTTTGCAGCAGCTAATATAACATACTCTGGTTTTTCTGATTTAAAGAAATTTGCTACAGCCATACTATCCAATAAATCTAACTCTTTATGAGTTCGGTATACTAGATTTGTATAGCCTTTTGATTCAAGGTTTTTTACTATAGCAGAGCCTACAAGTCCTCTATGTCCTGCTATGTATATTTTGCTATTTTGTTTCATGTGAATGCTTCTTTTTTTTATTTGGTTTTTCAAAATCTATTTTATCTACATAAAAACCAGCAATAAAAACAACGATACTTAGTCCAATAATAAAATATGCCATTTCATTTCCGCTATTTTCCATTTTGTTTCCTTTCAGATTTTTTTATTATTTGAGTACCAGTAAAATAAAAAGATATAAAAAAAACAGCACCTGCTATTAGATAATTATAGTTAAAATCATCTACATATAACTTTAAAAATATAAGTACTGTACCAATATTAGCAAAGTTTATTAATCCTTTACCTAACTCTTCTAAGTATTTCATACTACTCGTAATAACTCATAGTTTTATATCCACCATCTTGAAGATATACATCTTTTGTCATTAGTTTAAGATCTGACTGCATCATATCATCTACAAGGTCTTGTAGTTTATAATCTCTACTCCAACCTAGTTTTGTTTCTGCTTTGGTAGGGTCTCCTATTAGAAGATCAACTTCTGTAGGTCTAAAGTATCTAGCATCTACTTCAACTACCGTTGAACCGATGCAATTTTGAATGTTGAATGTTGAATTTTGAATTACTTGATTGTATCTTTCTTCATCTATGCTATCAACAATTCCGATTTCATCTACACCTGTACCTTCAAATCTTATAGTAATTCCTGCATATTCAAATGACATCTTTACAAAGTCTCGTATAGTTGTAGTAACTCCTGTAGCAATTACCCAATCTTCAGGCTCTTCAGCTTGAAGAATTAGCCACATCATTTTTACATAATCTTTGGCATGTCCCCAGTCTCTTTTGGCATCTAGGTTTCCTAGATATAGTTTATCTTGTAAACCTAATGCTATTTTAGATGCTGCTCTTGTGATCTTTCTAGTTACAAATGTCTCACCTCTTACAGGTGATTCATGGTTAAATAGTATTCCGTTTGAGGCAAA
>Ga0233442_1001478_pt1 | contig 17947 bp, 15 predicted proteins | sample SI_123_September_3_FD_182789 | JGI IMG/M metagenome (GOLD analysis project Ga0233442, IMG submission 182789) | Seawater microbial communities from Saanich Inlet, British Columbia, Canada - SI_123_September2016_150_MG | ecosystem: Environmental > Aquatic > Marine > Inlet | place: Canada: British... | reverse complement strand
GATCGGCGGCATACGTGGCAGTCTTTCGTTGTGCGCGTGTCTGATGATGCACCTTTGTCGCGCAACGAGATCATGGATCATCTTCAGCAGCTCGGAATTGGGACGCGGCCGGGTACGCATGCCGTTCACACGCTGGATTATTACAGAAGTAGGGGAGAGAAGCCGGATGCTGCGCCCCAAAGCATGATATGCGCGGACACGAGCATCGCGATCCCATTGCACAATCGCATGGAAGCAGGCGATTTCGAACGTGTCGCTCAGGCGTTTCTCGATCTTGGAAGAACGGCGCAGTGACTGATATCGTTCGCCGTATCGTTCCGCAGTCGCGATGGCTTGATTTTGGGTTGCAGGAGCTGTGGCGGCATCGTGAGCTGCTGTTTTGGCTCGGCTGGCGGGATCTGCGGGTTCGCTATCAGCAGACGGTCGCCGGCGCATTGTGGGTTGTTGTTCAGCCGCTCGCCATGATGGCGGTTTTCTCCTTCACGCTGGGATTTCTCGCGCGCGTCGCGTCGAATGATTTGCCCTATGCGGTGCTGGTGCTGTCAGGCCTCGTTCCTTGGACGCTGTTCTCCAGCATCCTGAGCAGTGCATCGTCGAGCCTTGTGAGCAACGCATCGCTGGTCACGAAAGTCTATTTTCCGCGCAACGTATTGGTCTTCAGTGCATTGCTGGCACCGCTGGTGGATTTCGCCGTTTCGCTAGTCATTCTCCTGGTAATACTTGCGATCTTTGGTGTCGTGCCCGCGTGGACGGTCGTGCTGCTTCCGTTTTTTGGTATCCTTGTAGCCGTTACCGCGCTCGGGCCGGGTCTTTGGTTTGCAACCCTCAACGTTCGCTACCGCGATGTCCGCTTCATGATTCCATTTCTCCTGCAGGTCGGATTGTTCGCGAGCCCCATCGTTTATCCGATCGATCTGGTCCCGCCACAGTATCTGACGATCTACTCGCTGAATCCGGCGGTCTTCATGATTCAGGAATTCCGTCATCTTCTCTTCGGAAGTGGTCTCGTGACAACGGCGATGTTCGTGTCCTGGCTGGCGTTCACGACGGTAACGATTGTCTCGGGGCTGCTTTACCTGCGAGCCGAAGAGAAGTTCTTCGCGGATATGATCTGAAAATGAAGAATGTTGCGATCAGTGTCCGCCAGCTCAGCAAGAGCTACCCCGTCGCGCGTCGCCAGCGCGCCGATACGCTGGCGGGATCGATTACAAATCTGTTCCGCCGAAAGCAGCCGATGGCTTCGCAGCCGTCGTCGCGGTTCGAGGGCGACACGTTCTGGGCCCTGCGCGATATGTCGTTCGATATCGCGCAAGGGGACGTGGTCGGCATCGTCGGCCGGAATGGCGCGGGAAAAAGCACGCTTCTCAAGATCCTCTCCAATATAACATCTCCAACCGGCGGTGAGGTTCTGTTGCGGGGACGGCTCGGATGCTTGCTGGAGGTCGGAACGGGGTTCAGTCCCGATCTCAGTGGCCGCGAGAACATCTATTTGAGCGCGGCGATACTCGGCATGAAGCGTCAGGAGGTTGTCCGGCGTCTCGACGAGATCGTGGCGTTCGCCGACATCCCAGGATTCATCGACACACCAGTCAAACACTATTCCTCAGGGATGTACATGCGGCTGGCGTTTGCGGTGGCTGCGCATCTCGATCACGAGATTCTGCTGATTGACGAGGTGCTCGCGGTCGGTGATGCGGCGTTCCAGCGAAAATGCCTCGGCAAGATCGGAGACGAGGCGCGGACCGGACGGACGATTCTCTTTGTCAGCCATAGCGCCTCGGCGGTGGCTGCGCTGTGCAATCGGGCGCTGCTGCTCGATGCCGGGAGGATCGTCCTTGATGGCAAACCAAATGGCGTCCTGCGCGAATATCAGAAAAGCATGAGCGCCGGACTCGTCGGGCTGGATGCCTTCGACCTCGACCATCTTGAGCACTATGGCAACGGCAAAGCGCGCGTCAAAGGCCTAACGCTGTCGGCTCAAACCTCCAGCGGCGAGGTCATTCCTGTGCTGACAACTGGATCAAATCTGGTCGTAAAGCTCAATATTGTGGTGAATGAAGACATCCAGTACGCGAACGTTAACGCCATCATTTATGACACCACCGGAAGCAGGGTTGTCGACGCACATTTGCTTTTCTTCGGGAAACACCTCACTGCAAAAAAAGGGGAGATGCACGAGGTCACGTTCCTATTGCGCGACCTGCTCCTGCGGCCCGGCGAATACACGCTCGGTGTATGGATAGGCCGGACCAATGCCGAGGATATTGATGGTATTCTGCATGCAGTTTCGTTCACGGTCGAATCTGCACTCGACTCCATTCAGCACAGTGCGAACTTTCCCGGTCTCTATCAATGCCGCTTCGACGCAAGCATCTCGCCTTTAGAAAATATAAAGAATGCGGTCTAGAGTTTGATCCCACATCCGAAATTTGTGAAAGAAATCAGTCAGATCTCGGCGCTTGAGCGGCGTGTCGCGCACCTTGAGGCGCGCATCCACAATCGCCGCTGGGCCGCAGTCGAGGAAATGGGCGACTATCTGGTAGGCGCTCAGGTCCCCGGTGACTATTGCGAGTTCGGACTCTATCGCGGCCATACATTCCAGTATGCGGCGCGGCTGCTCAGCCCGGCGCTGCCGGCGATGCGTTTCATCGGTTTCGACAGCTTCGAGGGGCTGCCCGCACCGGCCGGAATCGACAGCGTCAACGGATACACCAGCAATTTCAGCGAGGGAGAATTCGCCGTCTCGCTCGACGACGTGAAGCGGACTGTCGCGGCAGCCGGGATGGACATGTCGAAAGTGGCCTTCGTGAAAGGCTGGTTCAACGAAACCCTGAACGACAAAACCGCTCGTGATATCGGAATGACACATGTCGCGGCAGCCTGGATTGATTGCGACCTGTATGAATCCACGGTTCCGGTTCTTGAATTTCTGACGAGCCGCGTCTCGGAGGGATCGATCCTGCTTTTCGACGATTGGCGCGTATTCAGGAATCGTCCGGATCGCGGCCAGCAGCTGGCGTGCCGCGAATGGCTGGAGCGCAATCCGGGCCTTGAGCTGCGCGAACTGTTTTCATTTGGCCATCACGGTCTGGCGTTCTCGGTTCTGAAGCGTTGATGTTCCGTCAGCGCCGGATCAGCTGGGAAAACGGCAATCGAGCCAGCACCCTCCGCATCGTTTCGCGCCGCCACCACGGGAGTTCAGCGTAGCCCTTCGTTCCCTGCCAACCGGAACCTTTAAGGTAGGGCGCAAAATCAGTCGAAAGGGGATTCGGTCCCGCGTCCTGATAACTGGTCAGCGAATTTTCGGCGGCGAACATGCCGTCGAACGGAGTCTGGAAAGGGGTATCGCCGGCTTTCCGGAGAACGACGTAAAGCAGCAGGTCTCGGGAATCGTACTTCCTGAAAACTTCGGGATCGTAGCGGAACAGCTTCGAATTGTAGTCGACTGTGAATGCCATTCGCAGCATTTCATAACCGTTCGCGGCGGCGAGATCCGCGAAGAAGCGCGGTTGATAGTTGAAGAATCCATGGTTTACGTTGCCGGCGCAGGGCGCGGCGTGAATCATTAATCCTCCGGCGCGGCAGGTATCGTGGATATTCTTGAAGAATTGAAATTGGTTGAAGCAATGTTCGGCGGTGCCCAGATTGGTGACGAGATCGAAGCGATCAGTGAATCCGTAGTCGGCGACGAGGTCTTTGTTGAGGTCGTACACAAGAGCGCCGTCTTGGCCGATTGCGTCGATGCTGATGTGGCGTTGATAGCCGGCGTTGGTGTAAAGCGATCTGGCCGTCAGCACAGGCTCTGCAATATCGCGGCGTCCGTGCTCGCCGAAGATGAACTCGACCACATCGGGCGCTGCGCAAAGATCCTGCGCGCCGAACTCGAGAACAGAACCGCCTTTCGCGATCCCGTCACGTCTGAGCTCGAGTACGATGCGCACCATCTCGGCATTTATTCCCATCTTCCGTCCTTCCGCTACGCTCCGGCTAAGCCGGCGTACTGGTTAACATTATTGGTCTCATGACGGCTACCACTTCTGCATCACTCGAACGTTGTCCCAATTGCGAAGCTGCAGGTTTCGGTCCGGCAGGGCAAACCGTCACGCTCGCCGACACGCTGCGCGACTGGGAAATTCAAGGCAATCTGACGTTTCCGCAGAAAGTCCGGGACGACTATGCTGCGAACCTTGCGGTGCCGTTGCGGCTGCATCGCTGCCCGGCATGTCACTTCAAGCAATTTGTGCCACCGTTGGCGGGCACGGGTTCGTTCTATGAGGCGATCACGACGGGCGGAGAAGCTTATTACACCCAGGACCGTTGGGAATTCCGCAAAGCGATTGCAGCGATCCGGAAGTTCGATGGGAAAACGGTGCTGGATGCGGGCTGCGGTGGTGGAGCATTTCTCCGGCAGTTGCGCGCGGCGGGCTCTTTTTCGGCGTACGGCTACGATTTCAATCCCGACACGCCCGCCACGCTGGCTGCCGACGGGATACCTGCGTTGGCCGATATGGACGAGCAGGTCGTTCCGGGCGGGTTCGACGTGGTGACATGCTTTCAGGTTCTCGAGCATCTGGCGAATCCCTGGTCGTTTGGAGAAAAACTGAGACGCCAATTAAAAGCGGGCGGTCTGCTCATCCTGACGACACCGGACGCTGCGGGGCCGATCAGTAACTTTACGAATTCCGTGACCGATCTGCCGCCGCATCATGTGTCGCGGTGGGACAAAACCAGCATGGCGGCGTTCGGGGCCCGGTTCGGTTTCAAGCTACGCCGCATCCGGCATGAACCATTGCCCAACTACGTGTGGCGCTACTATCTGCCCGTCATGATCCGCAACGCACCCCTGCCGAAATATCTGACGCTGCGGCTGGCCAATCGGGCAGGGCGCTTCCTTGACGTTCTGGAACGGTTCGGCGTCAAGGAATTGCCGCCGCTGCGCGGACACTCCCTCTACGCCGAGTTCGAGGGCTAGGTCGAATGTGTGGAATTGCAGGCGGTTTCGGGCTCAGGCTGCCGGCGATCGACGCCATGGTCTCCGGCATGGCGCATCGCGGGCCTGACGACAGCGGAATCTTCCGGTCCGGCGATTGCCTGCTCGGCATGACACGGCTCGCGATCATCGACATCGGCGCGGGGGGGCATCAGCCGATGGTGTGGGGCGAAAACGAGGTTGCCCTGGTTTTCAACGGCGAGATCTACAATCACAGGATTCTTCGCTGCGAACTTGAGGCGCGGGGTCGAAGGTTTGTCTCGCATAGCGATACCGAAGTCGTCCTGCAGCTTTATCTTGAGCACGGAGAGGGGTTCGTCACACGCCTGAAGGGCATGTTCGCCATTGCAGTCTACGACCGGCGCGGCGGTCATGGCCGTGAAAAACTCCTGCTCGCGCGCGATCAACTCGGTATCAAGCCGCTTGTGTTCAGCCGGATCGAAGGCGGCATCGTCTTCGCTTCGGAAATTCGTTCACTGCTTGCGTCGGGGCTTGTTCCTGTCCGGCTGAATCCCGAGGCGGTACGGCAGTTGCTGGTCCGCGGCGCGGTCAGCCAGCCGGCGACGATCCTGTCCAGCGTCGAAATGCTGATGCCCGGCCATCTGATGACCGTCACGGCTGCCGGAATTCGGACCGAGCAATTCTGGCGCATGGCGACGAGCCGTCGTCCCGAAATATCCCGACTGTCATACCTGGATCAGGTAGCGGCGGTCCGCAGCGAACTTGAACGGATCGTGGCGGAGCAACTCGTCGCAGATGTTCCGCTCGGGGCGTTTCTCAGCGGCGGACTGGATAGTAGCCTGCTCGTGGCCATGATGGCCGCCCGCAAGTCGGACCCCATCCGTACATTCTCCATCGGCTTCGGTGGAGAAGGCGCCGATCTTGATGAGACGGCGGATTCCGCATTGGTTGCGAAATATCTCGGCACGCACCATTCACGCGTCGAAATCGGCGAAGACGACGTTGCAAACGGTCTGCCTGCATTCGTGCAAGCGCTCGGCCAGCCATCGGTTGATGGTTTGAATAGCTGGTTCGTTTCCGGAATCTGCGCGGCCGATGTCAAGGTGGCGATTTCTGGCACCGGCGGCGATGAATTGTTCGCTGGTTATCCGTGGTTCCGGTTGATGAATGAATTTGTCGAGGGGCCGAAGACAGTTCATCGCGGAGGGGTTTCCGGTTTTCTTCGGAAGGTTCTCGGACGTGCATCCGGTGCGCCGCAGGGTATGGACCAATCTGAAAAAGACCTGTTTGAAAAAGATTTGCCTGAACGTTTTGTCGCGCACTTTGCCGCCCAGTACCGGCACTTCAATCCGTCGCTGGCGAGCGATCTGCTTGGTCAATCCGCGCAGGCCGTGCTTCGCGGCGATGTTGAGGATCTTGGCCGCGCCGATACCTTGCGCGACGCGGACGTACTCGGCCGGACGTCGGCGCTCTGTCTCAACAGCTATACGCTGAACCAGCTTCTTCGCGACATCGACGGAACATCCATGGCGCATTCGCTGGAAGTGCGCGTACCGTTTCTCGATCCGGACCTCGCCGATCTCGCGCTGTCGCTGCCTGTGGAATCACGATTGGGTCCGGAATCGGGAAACTCCGCCAACGGCAGCTATCGCGCGCTCGGCACCAAGCGGATTTTGCTGGACGTAGCGGCCGGTTTGCTGCCGGATGAACTTGGCAGCCGGCCGAAGCGCGGCTTCTCGATGCCGCTCGATCGCTGGCTGCGCGGCAAGCTGCGGCCCGTTCTTGAGGATACGGTGCGTTCACTCAGCAGTGACGTCGCGGCCATCATCGACCAGAAATCGGCATCGCGGACTGTCGATCGCTTCTTGAAGGGTGAAGCGCACTGGGGTCAGCCGTGGCTTTTGATGATCCTCGATCTCTGGTCCCGCAGTGTTGCGAATCATTCGTCACGAGCGGCGCTTGAAGTGCGGCGGATCCCTTTGCCACAACCGGCACCGGCGCTTCATAAACAATGAGTAATCCGTTCAAGAGCGATCCCTATCCCGGAGGCCTGCGCATCCTTTTCGTCGGGGATGTTCATGGATCGCACGCGCAGTCATGGATTGGATTACTGGCGGGCAGCGGCTTCAACCTGCGCGCCTTTGGAAGTGCGAATGGCGTCACGCCGCAGGGATTCAAGGTTCCTACCTACTCGCCGCTACCGCAGACACCCCCGACCGAGTGGCACCGCCCCCTCATGACGAACAGTTGGCCTGCATCATCTGTTCTGCGAAATTTCAATGATATCCTGGGCGGAGCAATGATGCGGCGCGCGTTACGCCGCGTGATAGCAAGTTGGCGGCCGCACATCGTTCATACACTCGGAGTGTTCCCGGCTTCAGAGTTTTATGCATCCTCGATTGTTGATGGCAGGCAGGGCAGCCCGTTCTGGGTTGTACAGGCACGAGGTGGACCGGATATCGAAGTCAATCGCATGGTTCCCGGGCGCCGCGAAACCTTGCAGCGCATCTTTCAGCGTTGCGACAGCCTGATCGCCGACACCGACGAGAACCTTGCCGCTGCGGTGGAACTGGGGCTCGACCCGTCGAAGCGTTCGCCGATCGGCCGTGTGCCCGGGACGGGTGGCATCGACGTCGAATCGATCGCCGCGATGAACGTCACGCCGCCTTCTGCGCGCGAGCGATTGGTGCTCGTCCCCAAGGCCTACGAACACCTTCAAAGCAAAATGCTTCCGGTTCTGGAAGCGATCCGTCTTTGCTTTGACAGGATTGCTCCCTGCCGGTTCGTCTTCACCGCGGTCAACGACGAGGTTTCACATTGGGTGAAGATGTTGCCTCCCGCTATTTCGCAGAGTCTGGCTGTTCACGAACGAATTCCGAGAGCAGAGTTGTTTCAAATGATGGCGCAGGCAAAGATCGTGCTTGCGCCTTCGCTCATGGATGGGATTCCGAATACCATGATGGAGGCGATGGCGATCGGCGCCGTGCCTGTCGTTTCGCCCCTTCCCACGATCGTTCCTCATGTCGCCGATCCGGATAACGTCTTCTTTGCCCGCAATCTCTATCCCGAAGAAATAGCGGATGCATTGGTCCGCGCCCTGGATCCCGCGACGCCTCTCGATGTGATGGCGCGCCGAAATCTGGAAATCGTTCGCCGTATCGGAGACACGCATATATTCGCCGACCGGATACGCGCGTTTTACCGAGAGGCATTGCCGCCGCCTCACAGAATCAAGTGACAGTCTGTGTGTAGCTCATCCAAGTTTCGTCCATATCGATTGGCCAGCACGACATACGAACGCGCAGGCGGAACGGCAGTTTTGCGTGAACTTCATCCGGCGAATTCAGATCGGCTTCGCGTCAATGAGCATGACTTTGTCTAAATCCCGGCGGCCTAAAGTGCTGTTCGTGGCGATGGCCGATAGCATCCATGCTGCGAAGTATATTGAGATACTTAGTGATGCCGGATGGGATATTCACCTTTTCCCGGTTTACCCCTGCATTCCACACCCGCGATTCAAGAATATCACGATCTGGAATGGATTCTCGTCCTACAAGCCGCCGCACACCCTTTCCGGCGTACGGATGATGGGGGTTTGGCCATTTCGACTCGGTAAGTTTAAGATCGGATCTTGGATCGGCTCCGTTCTGAATCGTTTTGGCTTCGATGCCGCGTGGCGGCTCTCGTGGTTGATCCGCTATCTGAAGCCAGATGTCGTGCATTCGCTTGAGTTTCAGCTAGCTGGCTATCTGGTCGACCGGGTAAAGAAAATTCACAAGGGAGAGTTTCCGTTGTGGATCACCACGAATTGGGGAAGCGATATTTACGCTTATGGCAAGCTGCCGGAACATGCCGATAAAATCCGCAGCGTTCTGTCGGCGGCGGATGTCTATACCAGCGAGTGTTTTCGGGACGTTATTCTGGCCAAAGAGTTCGGATTTACAGGATCGGTCATGCCGGTCGTGCCAAACGCCGGTGGTTTCGACCTTAAGGCCAGCCGCCGTCTGGCAAGTCCAGGGCCAACGTCGCGCCGCAAGGTCATCGCCGTCAAAGGATATCAGTACAGTTTCGGCCGTTCGCTGGTTGCGCTGCGCGCTCTGGAGCGCACCTCGCACCTTCTGAGGGACTATCGCATTGTCATGTACTCGCCATACCCAAAGGATGTCGTCGATATTCCAGCGCGCCTGATGGCGATCAGGTCCGGCTTAAACGTCGAACTGATGGAGCAAGCTCCGCACGAAGAGATTCTCAAGCTGCATGGCAGCGCCAGGATTTCCATCTCGCTCAGCATCTCGGATGCGATCTGTACGTCGATGACCGAAGCGATGGTGATGGGATCGTTTCCTATTCAGTCCGACACGGCGTGCGCGGAGGAATGGGTCGAGGACGGTCGCTCCGCCTTGCTGGTGAACGCGGACGATAGTGATGACGTTGCTGCAAAGGTCGCGCTGGCGCTCGCCGATGACGAGTTGGTCGATGAAGCGGCGCGCATCAACGCGATAACGGCATCGGAAAGGCTGGATGCCTCTGCTATTAAGGCGGATGTTTTGTCGGCTTATCGAAATGTGCTCGCTGGGCGTATACCTAAGAATGCAGAATTGCCGTAATCGCGGCACATGCGGTGCGGTGATTTGACAGGCCGCAATCTGCCGTTCCTTCAAAATTTCGATCCGCCTCGCTAAAGTACGCTTCGAGGGTACGCAGAATGGCTGGCCGGTAAAGCATTGGAAAGATTTTCAGACGCAATGACAGATATCAGCCTCCCAAAAGTCTCGATCGTCATCCCCGTCTACAATGGTTCCGATTATCTCGGCGAAGCGATCGATAGTGCGCTGACTCAGACCTATCCAAACATCGAGATTTTGATCGTCAATGATGGATCAAACGATGGCGGTGCCACGGAGCGAATCGCGCGGTCCTATGGCGATAAGGTGCGCTATGTAAGCAAGGATAACGGCGGTGTTGCGTCGGCGCTGAATCTCGCGATTCGCGAAATGAAAGGCGACTATTTTTCCTGGCTTAGCCACGACGATCTTTACCTTCCGCAGAAGGTCGAGCGCCAAATGGAGATTGTTCGCGCCAGAGCCGACGGGCGGACTGTCGTGTACAGCAACTACGCAACTTTTGCTGGTTCCGGCGGAGTGTCCGTTCCGGTTTCTCTCAAGCGCATTGAGCCCGAGCAATTTCGGTACTGGATCACGGTCGAGAACGTTTTGCATGGTTGTACGTTGCTGATCCCGAAAGAAGCATTCTCGGAATGCGGCACCTTTCAGGAAACGCTGCGCACGACGCAGGACTACGATCTCTGGTTCCGGATCGCGGGGAAATACAGCTTTGTCCTTTTGCCAGAAGTGTTGGTGCATGCTCGAAGCCATTCCGGGCAGGGCAGCATCAAGATGGCGGAAGTCGTGCTGGATGAATGCAATGCGCTGCTGTCAGGTTTCGTCGACAACCTTGCGCCGAAGGAATTGATCGATGGAAGCGGAAATGCTCCTGCCGTTGCATACGCGCTTATCGCGCGCAACTTGTGGAATCGTGGTTTTAACCGGGCCGGGCGGCAGGCCGCTTTCCGATCGCTTGGCAGCGCAGCCCGGGCCAGCTTGTCCAGCCAGATTGCGGCGGTGTCGACTTTGCTCAAAGCCGGTACGGCGGACAGGGCTTGGGATGCTGCCGCTTACGTTGCAAACAGGACTTTGCCCGCTCCCGTCCGCATGATTCTCCGCCGGATTCTGAACGCGGTACGAACGCGATTAAGCCGGTCTCCTGTTGATGCGGTCAACAGGCTTGGACTCAAGGACAAGTTTTCGGAAGTCTACGCTAGGAATATCTTCGGAGGCCCTGAATCGCGGTCTGGCGCGGGCTCCGATCTCGTTCAGACCGAGATCATACGCCATGCGATACCCCGTGTGCTGAGGGAATACGGCATTCATTCGATGCTGGACGCGCCTTGCGGCGACTGGTTCTGGATGCGCAAAGTTGATCTTGGCATCGAACGCTATGTCGGCACCGATATCGTGCATGCGTTGATTGAGAGGAATAAAGCTCAGTTCGGACGTGAAGGTGTTAGCTTTATGTGCCTGGATTTGTCGAAGGACAAATTGCCGAAGGTAGACCTAATATTTTCAAGAGACTGCCTAGTGCATCTGTCTTTCCGCGATGCATCGAGAATACTGAACAATTTCAAGGCGTCAGGAGCCAAATATTTGCTGACTACGACGTTTCCAGATCGCTCTTCCAATGTTGACCTAGGCGACGGCTTCTGGAGGCCATTGAACATGGAGTTGGCTCCGTTCAATTTTCCGTCGCCGGTGGAGTTGATTAACGAGGGTTGCACGGAAGGCGATAACTTATTTACGGACAAGTCGCTGGGGCTGTGGCGTCTCGAAGACATGCCGGCGTTTGAAGGCGTCCTGTTTGAATGACCGGCGCGTCTTTCGCTGCTGATTGTGGCTGTGCTCGAAAGTCGTCATGCGCATTCTCGTACTGACGCATGCATTTCCGCCGATGCATGTGCAAACGACTCCCGTGTTGCTGAAGCCGATGGCTGCACTGACAAAGATCGGGATATCAGCTGATGTTATGACCGTTAGGGATTTTCCGCGTGGCTTGAACCGCGACCCGGAATTGTGCGCTTATGCTGATTCGATTTTCGACAACAAGATATATGTCGATGACGCTCGCAAAGGCCTCTTTCCGGTGCCAAGCCTGACCGGCCCCCTCAGGTTGCCTGACCTGATGGCGGGATACGGCCGCGCGATGCTCGCGGCGTTGCTGGAACTGGATCTCAGTCGATATGCGGCGATCATGACGTGGTCGCCCTTTCACTCCATCAATAACGTCATGCTGCAATTCAAGGCGCGGCGGCCGGAAGTCAAATGGATCGCACAATTCAGCGATCCATGGGCGAATAATCCGCTGGAACGGCGATGGCACACGAAACTCTGGAACTGGCATTTTGAAGCCAGGATGATAGCGGCCGCCGACGCCATTGTTCATAGCTCGCTCTATTCGATGAATCTGATGGCCCGCAGAGCGAGTGATGCCGATCGCAGCAAGTTCTTGACAATCGGCCATTGCTACGATTCCGCGCTTTATGGCGATAGGTCGGCCGGAAGGTCTGACAAGATCGTTATTCGTCATGTCGGGACTCTATTCGGCAGACGGACGCCGGAACCGTTCTTCCAGGCAATAGCTGAGATGCTGATACGCCGCCCCGAACTGGCTGATTGTCTGTCAGTCGAACTTGTCGGAAAGATAGAGGCAGCAATGTTGATATCTGCAACTGCAAAAAAGCTGCCGGCGAATCTGGTTCAGGTCGCTCCCGAGGTCGGATATCTGGATTCCCTTAATCTAATGAAAGCCGCCGATTTGCTCGTGTTGATCGAAGCGGATGTGGAACATAACCTCTTTGTGCCGAGCAAACTCTTTGACTACGTGGGATCGGGAACGCCGATACTCGGGGTCGTTCCACCTGGAGCTTCTCGCGATGTATTGAGTTCGCTGGGGGGCTGGCAAGCAGCGCCCGGGGATGTTGAGGGAATATCGCGAGCACTCGAACAGGCGCTTGATCATGTTCAGACGACACCCGACGCGCCGTGGTGCGATGAGGAATTTCGACGCTCTTTGTCGGCGGAAGCGGTGGCGCTCGAGTACAAGGCTGTCATCGAGCGGGTTGTCGCGTGAGGAAGCCGAGGATTTTATTTGTCGCGATGCAGGCCAGCCCGCATGTTTCGCGCTGGGCAAGCATGATCGCCGATCAGGGCTGGGACCTGCATCTTTTTCCTGTCAACGCGATACCAGTGCTTTCGGATCTAAAGCACGTTACGGTTCATCAGCCTTGGAAAGCTTTTGGATTTCCGAAGATCGGTGCATCTCTGGAAGTTGCGGTAACGACCGAACGGGCAATCTATCCCATTCCGATGGTCCGAAAGTTTGCCCGTATCGCCAACGTATTGAAAACCTCTCTTGGAGAATCGGGAGTCAGAGCCCCTTTGCTATATGGACCGGGGACTCTTGCCCGATTGATTAACGACTTGAAGCCGGATCTCATCCATTCGATGGAATTTCAGCACTGTGGTTACAATGTTTTGCAGGCGAGGGAACTCGTTGGTGCAAAAAACTTCCCGAAATGGCTGGCGACCAATTGGGGAAGCGATATTTTTTACTATCGGAACGATCCAAATCATAACGCGCAGATCAGACGGCTCCTTGCGGCAATCGACTACTACAGTTGCGAATGTCAGAGAGACGTCACTCTGGCGAGAGAGATGGGGATGATGGCAAAGGTGCTGCCGGTCAAGCCGAATTCGGGCGGTTTCGACTTGCTGGCGATAGACCCTCTTCGGCGTTCGTCACGTCCGTCAAAACGGCGGCTGATCATGGTCAAGGGCTATCAGCATTTTGCCGGACGGGCACTCGTGGCGCTCGATGCACTCGCTCGGATATCGACGATCCTGAAAGATTACAAGATACTTGTTTTCGCAGCGTCGAAGGAGATATATCCGCGCGTCAAGCAACTTCGGGTATCGTACGGCCTAGACATTGAAATTTTGTCTTATACAAAACACGCCACGATGCTGAGGCTGTTCGCTGACGCGCGATGTTATCTCGGGGTCAGTATTTCGGATGCCATAAGCACTTCGATGCTGGAAGCGCTGGCGATGGGGGCATTTCCAATTCAAACGAATACATCTTGCTGCGAAGAATGGATCGAAGACGGCAGGACCGGATTCTCCATTCCTCCGGACGAGGTCGATGTCATCGCTGATCGCGTAAGAAGGGCGATTACAGACGATGAGTTAGTCGACCAGGCGGCAGACTTGAACTGGAAGACGGTTACGGAACGACTCGACGCCACGGTGATGAAGCGGAATGTCATCAACGATTATCAGGAAGTACTGGCAGCACCGCTTCATCGCCAGTGAACGCTGCGGCGCGCCACGACCCGTAATAACCTGTGCTGTTATACTTCCTGTAATCGTGCTGCCGCCCTTGGCTCGTCTCGACGGTTAATGACTCGCACCCAAATGAGTTTTGTGCACTGGAGATCACGATGCCGATCATTCGCCCTGCTTTGAGCAGGCTCGCGTACTTGTCCCGCCGCCTAGCGACTGCTGCATTTTCTGATCGTGCGACCGTGAAAGACGTGGCGTACATGGATGCGAAGTCGAAGTTCACAAAGGTATATGAGGACAATATTTTCGGCGGCGCGGATTCGCGCTCTGGAGAAGGCTCCAATTTGGAGCAAACCAGAGCTGTTCGTAAGGAACTGCCGAAGCTGCTGGCCGATCTCAAGATTACGACAATGCTGGATGCTCCGTGCGGCGACTGGAACTGGATGCGAGAAACCGATCTCGGTTCGACGAAGTATACGGGTGTGGATATCGTAGAGCCACTTATTGAGAGCAATCGCGCCAAATACAGTTCTCCCACTGTGCAGTTTGCGTGCCTCGACATCGCGAATGCGGACCTGCCAAAGGTCGATTTGATATTTAGCCGGGACTGTCTTGTGCATCTGTCGTTCGAAGATGCATTCAAGGTGCTGCGAAATTTTCAGCGGTCTGGCGCGACCTATTTGCTGACCACGACATTCACGAACCGGAAATCAAATGCCGATCTCGGCAAACGGTTTTGGCGTCCTCTCAACAAGCAGATCAGTCCTTTCAATTTTCCTGCTCCGCTCAGGACGATCAATGAACGATGCACCGAGGGTGGCGGAAGCTTCGGCGACAAGTCCCTCGGGCTTTGGGCGCTGAAAGATCTACTGGTCTGATATGACGACGGGTTGCGATTCCATGGCGGCTGTAGTGCGTCGATGTATGTAATCTTCGCCCCGAACGTCCGTTCAGGCGGCGGTCTGGTTTTACTTCAGGCCTTGTTGTCGAACTGGACCGGCTCGACCGAACTGCGCGCTGTCCTCGACAGGAGGGCGGGAGCGAAGCTCACCATACCGTCGCACGTTGCAGTCGGCTGGGTCGATGGTGGGTTGGTCGGGCGCCTGCGCGCCGAAAGAAATCTTGCAAAAGCGGCGCACGGGGCTGAGTGCATATTCTGCTTTCATGGATTGCCGCCCGTCATTGCCAGAAGAGATCAAGGTGCGCGCATTGTCGTTTTTCTGCAGAACCGGCTTGTTATCGAGCGCGGGTCGCTTCGCGACTATCCGACTAGAACGCGGCTGCGGATACTGCTTGAAAGATTTCTGTTTCGTCAGAACGTGTCCCACGTCAGTTCCGTTATCGTTCAGGGGCAGGGAATGGCGCGCGATCTCACGGCGTTGTTAGCCGGCAGCAAGAACAATCCGCAGATCCATGTGCGGCCCTTCGCTGCCTTCGCCACTGCCGCTCCTTCGGCTGTCTCCGAACGGTGCTTCGATTTCATCTATCCGGCCTCCGGTGAGCCGCACAAGAACCATGAGAACCTGTTGGCCGCCTGGGAATATCTAAAGCGGGACGGAATAGCTCCCAGCCTCGTTCTTATGCTTGGACCGCGGGACGATGGGCTCTGGAGGGCGTTGCAGCTTCGTGCGGACCGCGCGGGGCTGAATGTGACCAATCTCGGCCATGTTTCTCGGGACGTCATGATCGAGGCTTACGGGCAAGCGCGGGCGCTGATTTTTCCGTCGACTAAAGAATCTTTCGGTTTGCCTCTGGTTGAAGCCACGTCGGTCGGGCTACCGATCATTGCCAGTGAACTTGATTACGTGCGCGATATCTGTGAACCGGTGGAATCGTTCGATCCTTCATCCCCCGTATCCATTGCCCGTGCCGTGAAGCGCCATCTGGGAAAGCCGGAAGATCGAGCTACCGTAGCAACACCAGATGCGTTCTGGACGGCGTTGATTGCGGATTGCTCCGGATCATGAACGTCTTGATCGTCAGCCAGTATTTTTGGCCGGAAAGCTTTCGCATCAATACGATTGCGGATGCGCTTCAGAATGCGGATTGTCAGGTTACGGTCCTCACGGCGCAGCCCAACTATCCCGATGGGAAAACCTTTCCGGGATATAGCGCATGGCATGCGAGTACCGACATTCATCCGTCGGGCTATCCAATTTTTCGAGTGCCGGTTGTGCCTCGCGGATCGGGGGGAGCTATCCGGCTTGCGCTTAACTACATCTCGTTCGTCGTGACTTCGATATCGATCGGGGTTGGGCAACTGCGGAAATCGCAAGTTGATGTCGTCTTCATTTATGGCACCTCGCCGATCCTGCAGGCTTTAACCGGAATATTCTTTGGCGTCGCCAAGCGCGCACCGGTCGTCCTCTGGGTCCAGGATCTTTGGCCGGACAGCCTCTCCTCGACTGGTTACGTTCGTAACCGTTTTATCCTCCGCCGCATTGAGAGCCTAGTCGGATGGATCTACCGGCAATGTGATCTTGTTCTCGTCCAGTCGCGCAGCTTTGTAGCGGGCGTGAAATCCATGTGCGGCGCAACGCCTGTCGACTACTATCCGAATCCTGGAGATGTCGGAGGTCAGCCTGAGAATTCGAAAGCCAGCGGAGATACGTTGCTCCCGGCCGGCTTCAACGTGACATTTGCGGGCAATCTGGGGACCGTCCAGTCAGTCGAAACCATTCTCGATGCGGCCGAACATCTTCGGTCTGCGGACGTGAATTTCATCCTTCTTGGGAGTGGCAGCCGGCTTGGCTGGATAGTCGAGCAGGTCGCTACACGGTCACTCACCAACGTCCATTTGCTTGGTCGACGCGAACCCCATGTGGCCATCGATGCCATGAACCGGAGCGACGCGCTGCTCATTACCCTGAATGACAGCGAAGGTCTTAATAAAACCGTTCCCAGCAAGCTCGTGACATATCTTGGGGTGGGACGACCCATCATTGCCTCTATGAATGGAGAGGGTGCGGATATAGTAAGAGCGGCGGATGCGGGGCTTGTTTGCGAGGCTGAGAACGCTTTGCTGTTGGCCACCCTCATTCGAAACCTGAAAGAAATGCCCCAGTCCGAAAGGGACGCGATGGGGGCCGCGGGTAGACGGTGGTATGACGAGCACTATGATCTGATGAAGCTTACACGAACCTTGATCGAACATTTTGAATCAACGCGACGCCTATGGAAGGCGAAAAGGAAAGCCACCGAATGACTGCTCTCCGGCAACAGACCGTTCTCGTGCTCGGTGCAACCGGCATGCTGGGCAACGCCGTATTTAGGAGCCTTTCCGCGAGCAAGGACTTGCGCGTTTATGGATCAGCACGGTCCACCCGGCTGATTTCTCTTCTGCCGGCAGCTTTGCAGGAACAGGTGGTCGGCGGCGTTGATGTCGAAAATGTCGATAGCTTGCTTGGGGTGTTTGGCCGCGTGAAGCCGGATATCGTCATCAACTGTATTGGTCTGATCAAGCAGCTCGCTGAAGCAGAAGACCCGCTGGTCGCAGTGCCGGTCAATACTATTCTGCCTCACAGGCTGGCCAGGATTTGCGCCGCCGTCTCCGCGCGACTGATTCATATCAGCACGGATTGCGTGTTCGACGGCAAAAAGGGCGGATATGTCGAGTCGGATCCCGCGGACGCTCAGGACCTCTACGGCCGCTCTAAGCACATGGGCGAGGTCGACTACCTGAATGCCGTGACGTTGCGCACGTCGATTATCGGCCACGAACTGGATACGTCCGTCGGACTGCTTGGTTGGTTTTTGAAGAGTGAGGGCCGGGTAAATGGCTTTCAACGAGCTATTTTTTCCGGCCTGCCGACTGTCGAACTGAGCGAGATCATCCGCGATCATGTCATTCCGAGGCCGCAATTGCGGGGACTTTATCATGTCGCGTCCGCTGCGATCAGCAAATTCGATCTGTTGCGGATCGTCGCGAGCGTATACGGGAAAAATATCGAGATCGTTCCTGATCGAGGCTTGGTGATCGACAGATCATTGAACGCCGGCCGCTTTCATGCCGCTACCGGGTACCAAGCGCCGGAGTGGACCTCCTTGATCAAGAAGATGCATGCGTTCGGCTGAACGGAATCGTAATCGGGAAAGTTTTATG
>Ga0233442_1001477_pt1 | contig 17953 bp, 12 predicted proteins | sample SI_123_September_3_FD_182789 | JGI IMG/M metagenome (GOLD analysis project Ga0233442, IMG submission 182789) | Seawater microbial communities from Saanich Inlet, British Columbia, Canada - SI_123_September2016_150_MG | ecosystem: Environmental > Aquatic > Marine > Inlet | place: Canada: British... | reverse complement strand
CTGGATCGTTCAATCATATAAATCTCCAATTAAAAGATATTCAGAACGTCTTATAAAGAATAAGAGTTTGGCAGAGTATCAATACTTCACAGATATTGAAGCATCTGAAAATGCTGATGGAGGATTTGCTGCAGCTCTTGTTAAGTTCTATGGTGATGACGATCTTTTTGGTCCTGTTCATTCAAATGATGATATTTGGATCCAAAATTCAGGTGGATGGCCAACATTTCATGATTATGTTACTACTGCCGGCAGGATAATGGATTTTTCTACCGGTGCTCCTGCTGTTCAAAGTGCACCTATGGACCAAATATTTCTTGGCGGTTATGCAGAAGAAGTGCCCCCAATCATATTTAGTCCTAATGCAGATCTCATTCGACAGAATGGACTTACTTTAGGTGCAGATGATACCGATATAGTTTATGTTGTACTTGCAGATGGTAGTTTTGAAGCCAGATTTGGAGCAGTTGAAATAGTTGGTGTTGATACATTTGGTGTTTACACATGGTTCCCACAAGATGAGACTTGGGTAGATGCAGCTATTGCTGGTGGTGCAAACTGGTATGAAGATACCGAGCATATTTGGACTAACTATATTGCAAAAAAGGAGACTACATGGACAGTAGGTGGAGCATTTCCTGTTACCAACAATTCTGTGTGGGTTGGTGATGCTGAACTTTGGATAGAAGGTGAAGTATATGGAGCACAAACTTGGGCAAGTGCTGATACCGTATTTATAGTTGATGATATCACTTATGCAAATACAAATACCGGAAGCCCTCCAGATGTTATAGGCAATGTTAATCTTACAGATTACTTTGGACTGGTTTCGGAGAAGAAGATTTTGATTAGATATAAGCATAAAGATCCTTTTGATGATATGGCTCTGCGCGACGGTAATTGTAATGATGTAATGCTTTATGGTGCATATGCTGCAATTGGAGAAGGTGATGAAAATATTCATGGGGTAATGTCATGTCATTATGATGGCATATTCACTTTCCAATATCATCATCCTCATGGCTCTACACCAGATTTCACAGCACAAAGTCCATATATTTCTCAGGAATATACACTGAGGCTTATAGACACAGGTGGTAATGGCTGGGAAGGTGCAGAAATGGATGTTTACATTAATGGAGAATTACTTCTGGAAGATATTACATGCTACAATGCTTTAAGTACACATCTTTTTAATGTTGATAATGGGGATGTTATTGAAACAGTTTATACTGCGGGTACAAATGAAGGTGAAAATCTGTATGAACTACTTGATTCTGAAATGAATATATTTTTTGCTGACGGGCCTAATCCTGGTCCAGGTTTAATTGATCAGACATTATTCAATTTACCTGAAACAGATACAACATATACTTATGTAGATTTGCATAAATTTATATTCCCACCAAATGGAGCAGCACCACCAAATGTTGATGGTTTTGAACTTCATGGTAGTAATGATCCTTGTGGATACCCTAACCCAGACATAGCATATTTCAATTCATTTCCAAACCATGGACCTAACTATACATATCCTAATGGTACAGATTATCCATGGTATAACCCGGTTTGGCCGGAGCCATTAAATGATATTGTCTATGAAAGAGGGGATCTTACCATTTTTGGAGCGATAGCTCAAAGAAGACGTGGATTTATCCATCGTTCAGGAACTGACCCGTATAACCACCCAAATAATGAATGGGAAATGGATGAATATCATTATAATGGTACTCATGGATCAACTGGTTATGATAAAGATTATCATTATGACAAACGTTTGATGTATGTTCAACCACCGGATTTTCCACAAATTTATGAAGGTTGGGGAGAGACAACTCTAACGGCATTTGAGAAACAATCGTGGTTCTATAAAACTCCACCTGATAATTTTATAGAATCTACACAATAGAAAAAATAGATAGATAGATAAAAAAAATGACTAAAAATGTGAGGTTACATGGCTAAGACGAAAACAGTTAAATTCAAAGAGTCTATCGGATTGGACATAGGTAATCACAGCATCAAGATGGTACATCTAAAGAAAACACATCATGGATACAAACTACTAAATTGTGAAAGCCTATCAACAATTCCGGAAGGAATAGAACCAGTATTCTCAGATCTATCTCCCGACCGCTACGGTCCAATATTAGCTCAACTTATTAAAACGATGAAGCTGAAGCCAAAAAAAATTAAGCATCTCGTTTCTTCGATAGGTGGAGATAATACAAGTATAAAGCAGATTAAAACGATTTTCCTACCTGATGAGGAACTGGAATCTGCTTTGTTCTTTGAGGCTAAGAAGCACTTACCAATTAGCGGTGCAGAGATGAATCTGGATTACCAAGTTCTAAATGTAGAAGAGAAGACCAATAATATGAATATCTTACTTGCATCATCAACTAAAGCATTATTAACAGATCATTCTAATGCCTTATCAAGTGCTGGGTTAGCACCGGGTATTGTAGATCTGGAATCTTTAGCTGTAGCTAACAGCTATATTTTTAATACTGAAGAAGAAGAAGGAGTATATGTTATTCTTAATGTTGGAGCATTCAAAACCAATATGATTATATACAGCACTGCTTCAAAATTCTTTGCACGTGATATCGCCTACGGTGGACACAATTTCACTAAAGATATTATGAAAAAACAAAAGATTTCTTATGAAGAAGCAGAGAGATATAAAATTGAAAATGGTTTAAAAGAGAGTGATACTAAGAAAGATAAAACTTCTATTATTGCTTTAGATATAACAGAAAAGAATACGGCAGAACTTATTGCTCAAGAAGTAAAAAGATCACTCCGATTCTATGTGAAAGAAGCAGGGAACAGTGATTTCAGAAAGATCTTGCTAGTTGGTGGAAGCGCTAACTTAAAGGGACTTCCTGAATTTATCACTGAGCAACTTCAAATTCCAGCTGAAGTATTTAATCCCTTCGTTAATCTGGAAGATTCAGACAGACCAGGAACAACAAATGATCCACAATTTGCTATTGCTCTAGGTTTGGCAATGAGACCGGAATAGAGGGGTGATAATGAAAACATTTTATTTTAAAATAAATCTTAATAAGTTCGGTGAATTAAAACAAAAAGCTGAAGCAGAGAAGAGAACCTTTAAAATTTCTGCTATAAGTTACGCTGCTATATTTCTTATTGCAACTATTATTGCGATAATATTCAGCAGTAATTTAAGCGGCAAAATTAAGAACCGAAGTGCACTTCTTAACAGTATCCGTGATGAGATAAAAACTTATAAAGTTAGTGGAGAGTTTCTCTCATCTAAAGATCTGGCAAGACTAAATAACATAAGCTCCGAAAGGATCTTTTGGACACAAAAGTTGGTAGCATTATCAGAAAAAACAACTGATAAAATAGCTATAACACATTTCTCTTTTAAGAGTAATAAGCTAAGTCTTTTTGGTATTACACGTCTTGATAGAGATCAAAAAGAGTTTGACTTGATCAATGATTTTATTGTAGAACTTAATAATAATGATCAAATTAGTTCAGACTTTCCAAAAATTCAATTTGTGAAATCCAGTAAAGATAAGGAAAAGGATGTAGATATTCTCCGTTTCCAGATCGATTGTATTTCTAAAAGTTACACTGGAAAGGGAGGTAGAAAATGATGAAGCAAAGATATCTACTTCTTTTGTTTGTGATGATACTAAGTACACTATGTTTCTTCTATTTCAGCACAAACAGTGTTAATTCAAAAATCGATAAGATCGATGACTATGATGAAGCAATAAAAGAAGAACAAGAAAAACTGAACAGTGCTAAGGTACTTAATGATCAACTTCAAGGGGTATCTAAAGTTATTAAGAAAAGCATGACTAGCGATAGTGAATTTGCTATTGATGATGTTAATGAATTTGTACAAAAACTAGCAGCTTTAACAGATAAGTACAAAATCTCTATTGATTCAGTTTATCCAAAGGTTGTCTCATCTAATCAATCGTATCTTGTGGAACAGGAATATACTCTTTCGGTTGCCTGTACATTTATTCAGATGGGTAAGTTTCTATCTGAATTGGAATCTTTCGATCATATTATAAAGATTAAAACTCTTGATGTAAGACCAATGAAAGAAGACAAAAATAGTTCTTTCGAAGAAATATTAGAGACTAGATATAAAGTTACTTTTGAGTTATCTGTCTTTATGATCATCAAGGAGGCATAATTATGGAAGAAAAATATTTAAAAGATCTAGTAATAGCATTAATTGTAATTCTCCTTATTGTACTTGGTGTAAAGTGTAACAACCTTTATAGCAAAATCAAGGTTGTTCCTGTAGATTCTAAGTATGAAAAGTTAGCCTTAAGTGACAATTTGTTCAACCAGATACAAAACATAGAGCAATCTATTCAGGATAGAAAAGAATTTGTTTTCACAGTTAAAAAAGATCCATTAGAGCAAAATCTTATCGTAAAAACTATCCAGGATCTGGAAAAGCAATGGCGACAAGAAGTTGAGAATATGGTTCGACTTGAATCAACAATTGTGCCGGAAGTTGGTAAAAAAAGAGCTGCGATCTCTCATAAAGGTAAAACAGAGCTCTATACAATTGGTGATGATTTCAAATATGGGGTCATTAAAGATATTCGTCAGGGTGAGATAGTCTATTCCTATAAAGGAAGAGATAACATTCTTACTCTTCAGAAACTTCCGGACAAACCAGAAGCGATTCAAGACGATAGTGAAATTTCAACAGAAAGAAAATATAATTGGTAATATAAAGGAGAATGTATGAAAAGTAACAGCAAATTATTATTGTTGTCATTAACTGTAATGATATTGTTATCTGTGAATGTTCTTGCAGCAGAGACATCAGACCTTCTAACAAAGAAGATCACATTAGATGCAGAGGATGCTTCAGTAGCAACGATCATTTCAACAATGGCAAGATTGAGTGACTGTAACATCGTATTAGCGATGGAAACAGAAGCTAAAGATGAAAAAGCAGAAGAAAAGAAGATCACCATCCATATTAAAGAAGTTCCAATAGAACAAGCTCTTGCGCTTGTTGTAAAATCTATCGGATTATCTTATCGCCTTATTGGTGATAAAACATTTATAGTTGGTGACAGAGCCAGAATCGAAGAAGAGATTGGCGAAAGAACATACGTTATGCAGTTAAATTATGTTGATGTAAATAAGATAGTTACTGCTCTTTCTATTATGCCTGGAGAATCTATTGCAATAGAAGGTCAGAATGCAATTCTTGTTCGAGCAAATCCAGAAACTTTTGCTGAAATAAGCAAGAGAATCGAAGAGATCGATGTTCCACAAAAGCAGATCGAGATCAGAGCTCGTTTAATAGAGATCTCTGTAACTGAAGCTGAAAGATATGGAATAGATTGGTCAAAACTTAATAGCTTAACAACAATTCTTGCGGAAAATCCAAAATCTGCAACAGGAACCGGGTTACCATATAACTTTACTGATGATACTGGTGAAACACCATATGGCGATCTCTCACCATTTGGTCAGATCCCAGAAGATATGTATTTCCAAAGAATGGAAGAACTTGGTGATGTTGGTCACTTTAGTCGTCAACTAACAGCATTTGATATAACTATAGATTGGTTAATGCAGAATAATGCTGCAAAACTTCTTACAGATACAAGAATTACAGCATTAAATGGTGAAGAAGCAGAAATTCATATTGGCGAAGTTGTGCCTTATATTGCTGAAGATAATGAAAAGCAAATCCAGGTTGAACGTGAAGAAGTTGGAATTAAACTTAAAGTAAAACCTACTGTTAATTCAGAAGGTCAAATTACAACAAGGATCGAGCCAGAAGTTAGTTCAGTACTCGAATTAGTTGGTGGATACATTCCAAGAACTAAAGTTAGAAAAATTACTTCTACAGTAACAGTTCCAGATGGAAGAAGAATTTTTGTTGGTGGTTTGTTAAATACTACAATGTCTACAACTGTAAACAAAGTTCCAATTCTTGGTTCTATTCCTTTCTTAGGTAAATTATTCCAGCATAAAGTTAAATTGATGGAAAAAACAGATTTAATTATTGAGATCACTCCTCGCGTAGTTACTTTTGAGGGAGATGATTATGAAATTGAAATTGATGAGAAACTTGAAATGAGATTAATCAAAGAAAAGGGTTCTGAATAATTTCAGAATGGAGGAATAATGAAATATCCAAAAATGATCTTATTAGCCTCAATCGCCATTTTAGTTGTTGGTCTTATGCTTACAGCTTGTGACAATAGAGTAATAGATCCTTTAGATTACACAATTGCAAGCATGACTTCAGATACATCAGTAATTTATTCTGATGGTGATGACATGACTTTTGCAACTATCCAGGTTATGGTTAAAGATAGTGATAATTTCGCTGTTTTTGAGCAACCAGTTCAATTTAGAACTAACTTGGGTTATTTAACTCCGGCAGAAGCTATAACAGATAGTAGCGGTATTGCTACTGTTAAATTCCATGATGGAAATGCTTTTGGTGCAGCAACTATTGAAGCAATAGTAGGAAGCATTTCAGAAACACTTGATATTTATATTGATGGTGTACCACCACAAGATGTAAGTTCAATTGGTTTTGATACTTCAGAACAAGTTGAAATTAGTGTTCAGGGAACAGGTGGCGTTGAGACTTTTGAACTTGTAGCAAGTCTTTATGATAATTCAGGTCAATTGATCTCTCAACCAAAAGATGTTTTATTCGAATTACTTTATGCACCTGATGGAACAAACATTAACAACGATGGTTTAACTGCAACAACAACATCAATTGCAGGAAAAGCATCTGTAAATATTAATAGTGGTGAGTCTTCAGGTATTGTTACTTGTAGAGTATCTACTCAAACTTTAAGTGGCGCTACCGTTTTTGCAACAAAGTCTAATATCGTTGTTGCCAGTGGTTTTACTCATACTGTAGAATTCGCTATTGGTGGTCATAGCTCTGGAGTAGAAATGGGTAGTGGTATGTGGAAAGTTCAGATCTCTGCACTCCTGAATGATATGGAAGGTAACCCTGTAGCATCTGGTACTGCTGTATTCTTCTCACTTCCAGAAGAACCAGAATGGGCATCTGTTGTTGCTGCTGCTTATGTTAACAACCAAAATGCTCTTGGTGATTCTCTACCTGGTGTTGCTTATTCATATCTAAATTATGATGGTTCACATACAAATGATACAGTTATTGTGAGAATTGAAACAGGTCTTGGTGACATCTTTGAGGGTGAGTTAGTACTTCCTATCCAATTCCCTTCTATAGATATCGCAGCTGTTCCGCTTCATGTTGACTGGTGGGCGATTCCACCAGATCCACAATATAAATCTACAGAGATTAGAATTACAGTACTTGATGGACAGAATAATCCAATTGATAATCAGATCGTTGTTTTCTCTACAACACTTGGTTATCCACAAGAACCATATCCACCAGATACTGGTGACCAGTTCACAGGTCTTACATCTATAGTAGATGGAGAACATGGAAGACTTAATAAAGAAGTGGAATTTTATTATGAAGAATGCCCACCTCCAATTCCTTCTCCACCAGGAACAACAACTGGTACAGTTACAGCTCAGATACTTGGAACAAACACAACTAATCAGGTTACAATAATACTGAGAAGATACGTAAATTAAAGTAAGTAGGAGAAGAATAAATGAGTTTTAATCCTCAATTTGCCAGGTTAGGTGAAGTATTAGTTCATCTTGGTGTTGCTAATGAAGAGCAAATTACTGAGGCAGCACAGAAGCAGAAGAGTTTCGGACTTAAGATCGGGGGAACATTATTAAAACTCGGTATTATTTCTGAGAAAGATCTGCTGGATGCACTACATCTTCAGCTAGAATACGATATAGTTAAGGAAGATGAACTTCTTGAACTTGACTCTGAAATAGTGAAACTAATTCCAGAACCATTTGCAGTGGAAAATAGAGTTATTGCCTTGCGCAAGCAGGAAAACACTATGATCGTTGCAATGACAGATCCAGACAATATTGTTATTCACGATAGTCTGCAGAAACTTTTGGGATTGAATATACTTCCAATGCTTATTGGTGATTCTGTTTTAACGGATACTCTTGAGAAATATTACAAGGGTATCCGAACATCTTCTCAAGTGGAAGATGCTGTGGGTAATTTTGAATTTGTTGCTGTTGATGAAGATGAGAACGAAATCACAGTTGATAGCAAAGGTGATGCCGATGCACCAGTTGTGAAACTTCTTAATCTCATTATTACTGAAGCTATAAAATCTAATTCTACAGATATTCATATTGAACCACTAACTAATAATACTCGTGTTAGATTTAGAATTGATGGTGCGCTACGTGAAGTAATGTCACCACCTATCGGACTTCACGCTGGAATGGTTTCACTTGTTAAAGTAATGTCAAAATTGAATATTGCAGAAAGAAGATTGCCACAGGATGGTCACATTTCACTTAAAACATCATTAAAAAGTGTAGATGTGAGAGTTTCTATTACACCAACAGTTACCGGAGAGAAAGTTGTGATGCGTCTTTTGGACAAAGGGGAATTTGGCTTCAGCCTTACAACTCTTGGTTTTACTGATGAAAATCTCAGTATTTTTCATAAATGGATCAAGCGTCCTTATGGAATTACTATTGTTTCCGGACCTACAGGTAGTGGAAAATCAACAACACTTCATGCTGCATTGAAAGAAATTAAAAATATCGAAAATAATATTGTAACCGTTGAAGACCCTGTTGAGTACAGACTAGATGGTATCACACAGATCGAAGCTAAAGAAAAAATTGGCTTAACTTTTGGTAAAGCTCTTCGTTCTGTTCTTCGTCAGGACCCCGATATCGTACTTATTGGTGAGATCCGTGATGAAGAAACTGCTGATATTGCCATCAAGTTCTCACTTACTGGTCACCTAGTGTTCACAACACTTCATGCAAATGATGCTCCTTCAACAATAACACGACTTGTTGATATTGGTATCCCTGCATATCTGGTTGCCTCTTCATTGAATCTTGTTCTTGCTCAGCGTTTGGTTAGAAAGATCTGTTCCAATTGCATCGAAGATTACACTCCTAAAAAAGAAGAACTCATTTCTGCTGGTATCACTGATGAGCAAGCAAAAGAGATTAACTTCAAAAAAGGTAAAGGATGTGTTCATTGTGACAACACTGGATATTCTGGAAGAACAGGTATCTTTGAGATCATTGAAGTTAATTCTGAAGTTAGAAAGCTTATCTTTGCTGGAGAAAATCAGGATGTTATCCGAGAAGCAGCAATCAAGAACGGAATGCATTCGCTACATGCTAGTGGTATTGATAAGATGAAATTGGGAATAACAACAATTAATGAAGTTGTTAAACTGACGGTTTCGGATGAATAAATTCGTTAATTAATAAGGAAATAATATGGCAGTTTTTCAATATACAATCAAAGACGTAAAAGGGCTTCGTGTAGAAGGAACTTTAAAAGCTACTTCTATGGATGAAGCCGTTGATAAGTTAACAAAAGAAGGTAGCATTATTATCTCGGTAAAACCGGGAAAAGAAGGAGCATTCAGCGGACAGCTATCGATGCTCGATAAAATAATGCTTACAATCTATAAGATAAGAACAGGTATAAGTTTAAAAATTCTTGTATTCTTTACTCGCCAGTTAGCAACTATGTTCTCTGCAGGTTTAACAATTGAGAAATCGTTAACTAATTTGGCACGAGAAGAGAAGAACAAACGTTTTAAAAAAGTACTGCTAAGATTATCTAATGATATTAAAAAAGGATATAGTTTATCAGAATCGATGGAACTACACCCTGGTGTATTTAATTCACTATTTATTGCTTTGGTTAAAGCAGGAGAGGTTTCTGGTACATTACACACCGTACTCGATGAACTTGCTACATATCTAGAGAAGATAGAAGATACACGTCGTAAGGTAATGTCTGCACTCTCTTATCCAATATTCATTCTTGTCTTCCTAGCATTTGTGGTTTGGGGATTGTTTTATTTTATAATACCTATGTTTGCAGGTGTTTATGAAAGTTTTAATGCAGATCTTCCTGCACCTACTGTTGCAGCAATTTATATTAGTAATGTTGTCCGTGAAAACGTTTTCTTCACTGGTTTAGGTGTTTTAGCATTCTTAATGGCTTTCTTTTTATTCTATATCTCAGAAAGGGGACATTTAATAATTGATAGCATTATTTTGAAATTACCAGTAATTGGTAATTTGATGGAAAACTCTATCATGAGCAAGTTTGCCAGAACTTTTAGTATACTTATGTACGCGGGTGTTCCCATTATGGACACAATGGAACTGGTAGAAAAGGTTGTTCAAAATGCTATTATAGAAAGAGCTTGTAAGCAAGCTAGAGGCCTGGTGAAAGAAGGTTATACTGTTGCAGGAGCATTTAAGAAAACAAAAGTGTTTCCATCAACTCTTCTTCAACTTATTTCAACTGGTGAAGAGACGGGTGAGATGGATAGTTTACTTAAAAAAGCAGCTGAGTTCCATCAAAAGCTGGTTGACTCTGTAATAGAGAGGCTCACATCACTTATCGAGCCTATGATGATTATTATTATGGCAGCATTGGTTGGTTATATTATTATAATCATATATCTGCCAATATTCAACCTTGGACTGGCAATCAGTTCGGGAATGAAATAAAAAATTAATGCCCGGGCAACCGGGCATTTTTTTTGCTATGTACTACTTTCTTATTTTCTTGTTTGGAACAGTTTTTGGAAGCTTCTTTAATGTTTGTATTTCCAGAATACCTATAAAGAAGTCAGTAGTATATCCAGATTCAAGTTGCCCAGTATGCAAAACAAATATTAAACCCTATCATAACATTCCAATATTAAGCTATATTTTACTTAAGGGTAAATGTTCATATTGTGGAACCAAGATCAATATTCATTACTTTCTTGTAGAAGTGTTAACACCCCTACTATTTATACTTTTATTTGCTGGTTTAGGTGCTAAATTTTCAATTGTTTATTTTAAGTATGTAATCTTTATATCATTTGGAATCATAATATTCTTTATAGATTTATATAATTATATAATACCAGATAAACTATCACTTCCACTTATTGCAATTGGTTTGATTTTCTCTATTGTTCCGTATTCAGACATTAACTGGATTTCTGCAGGTATTGGGGCATTATCAGGTTTTCTGCTATTTTTATTTACAGCTTATTTCTTTCAAAAAATTACAGAAAAGGATAGCCTTGGTGGTGGTGATATCAAATTAATCGGTGCAATAGGTGCTTTTTTGGGAGTTTGGGGAACATTGTTCACAATACTTTTCTCATCATTAATTGCAATTTTTACACTATTGGTTATAAAGCATGATCGCCAAAAGCATTTTCCTTTTGGACCGTTCCTAATTGTTGGTTCATTATTTTACATTTTAGCTGGGAATGCTCTAATAAGATTGTATCTTAGATTATTCAATTTATATTAAATACTTTTGTATTATTTGTATAAAGAAAACTACTAACAAAACAAACAAAATAAAACATCTTTTTCTTTACATTATTATTCTGAAAGCCTTACTACTATTCTTATAAAAGCTATTATATATTAAATCCGTTGTTCGTTTTTGCTCGTTGCTATTGAATTCAAATAGATAAAACCGAAACGTTTTCCTTCGGAAAGCCGTATCTTGTTTTTACTTCGTTTGTTCGTTCCTCCAAGCCGAAGTATAAATGGCACGCCCGTAGGGACTCGAACCCCAAACCCTCTGATCCGAAGTCAGATGCTCTATCCAATTGAGCCACGGGCGCACACATAAGCAAAAATATTTTGACACTTAAACATGTCCATCACTTTATAGTATCAATAAAAACTTAGGAGAGATAAATGAAAAAAATCGTATTAATGGTACTATTTGTCGTTTTAGTTTCAATACTTTTCGCAGGAGATGGGAAACACGACAATTCTGAATTTGAACATTTCAATAGTTACAGAGATAATCAAAATGCTCAGAATTTTAATACTGCGATCAACTACTATTTTCAAAATGAAAATGATTATTCTTCCAACTTAATGCTTTCATATCTGTGTTTTATGGAATTAGAAAAAAATCTGGAAGTGTTAGGATCTAATTTAGATTCATTAAATACACGCACAAAATTTTCGTATGCTAATTTATTGTTAGAATTAGGTAAACTAGATGAATCTATTATTATTTATGATAAACTGAATGAAGATGTTCCTAAATGGTCTTGTCCATGGCGTCATAAAGGTGAAGTGCTTATAAAGCAAAATAAACTTTTAGAAGCAGAAACAGCAACATTAATGGCAATCGAAACTAGGGAAGATCATTTTGACGCATATGTGCAACTTGCAAAGATCCAAAAAGATATGAAAAAATATGAGGAAGCTTTGAAAACTTTGAATAAAGGACTTTCCTACTATTCTTCTGATCCGGAGGAAGAAGTTACTGATGAGGAAGTTATTGAGTTGAAATTGGAACTAGAAGAGTTGTTAAAAAAGAAATAATTATTCAAAAACTAATAGTTCAATTTGCAAAAAAAACTGCTGAATTTTCAGCAGTTTTTTATGTAAATGCTGTAATAACAATTGATGTTTGGAACAATTATTGCAATATATTTATAACTAATAAAAGGAGATTATATGTTTAAAAAGTATTTGTTTTTAGTAATATTAATTATTTCATTTGCTTTCACAAATTTATTAGCTTCAAATAATTATGTTATTCGTTTTGATAATCCAAACTCACAGATCATCGATACATTTAACGCACTACAATATGATGTAGCTGCTTTTAAACCAGGTGAATTTTTAGATATCGTGGTAACTCCCGATGAGCATCAGCAATTGCTTGATATTGGATACGATGTAAGAATAACACAAACAGAAGAACAATTAGTTAACAATTTAAACGAGCCAACTGACCTTAATGGATATATTGATTATGAAGAAATGCTTGATGTACTTCAGCAAATAGAGATAGATAATCCAGATATTTGTAAACTTTACGATATTGGAGATAGCAGAGGAAAACAATATTCAGATGCTGGGAATTCCAATTACGATAATTATTATCATGAAGTTTGGGCATTAAAAGTTTCTGATAATGTAGAAGTTGAAGAAGATGAACCAAGTATTTATTATCTTTCTGAACATCATGCTCGTGAGCCAATAAGCTTAGAAGTTAACATGGCTGTGCTGAATCACATAATAGATAATTATGATGTAGATCCAGAAATTACTGAAAATGTTAATAATACTCAAATTTGGTTTGTTCCACTTGTAAACCCGGATGGACACAAAATAGTTACTGATGAAATTTATACAATGTGGCGAAAGAATATTTGTGATAACAATGAAAACGGCTCAATAAATGTAACAGGATATTATGCAGAAGATGGTGTTGATCCCAATAGGAATTATGGTTGGGAATGGGGTGGAGCATCTAACGATTGGACAAGTGAAACTTATCAGGGACTTTCAGCTTTTTCCGAGCCGGAAACTCAAGCAGTTCAAAATTTGATTGATTCACATCATTTTGTAGCAGGAATTAGCTATCATAGTTACAGTGAGTTAGTACTTTATCCATACGGTTATTCGGATGGAGTAATTGCGCCAGATCAAGCAGCTTTAGAAGAACTTGCAATTGATATGGCTGTTACAATACCTGGTCAGAGTGGTGGTAATTACACACCAATGCCAGGATGGGATCTATATCCCTGTACTGGAACAACAGACGATTATACTTATGGAACTCATGGAGTATTCAGTTTTACAATTGAGTTAGCTGAAGAATTTATTCCACCAGCTGGGCAAGTAGAAGGCATATGCGATGATAATATTGAAGCCGCAATGATCTTATTGAATAGATTAAATAGTTCTACTTTAAGGGGACACATCACCGATGCAGATACGGGAGATCCGATAGAAGCTATGATTTTTGTTGAAGGTATTGATGACAGTGGAGTATATCGTGAACCTTATATGAGTAGTGAAGAATTTGGAAGTTATTACCGTTTCTTTACAGATGGAACTTATGATGTTACTTTCTCTGCTTATGGATATGATTCACAAACATTTGAAAATGTAATTATAGATGATGATGTAACCATACTTGATATTGCATTGGTTCTTTCTAGCAATACAATCGATCTATCTGGAGTTATTACAGATGGTGATACAGGAGAGCCAATTTCAAATGCAACCATTGCAATCCAGGAATTTGGAATCCCTTCTGTTACAACAAATGAATATGGAGAATACTTAATTGAAGATCTTTTTGAATATGATTATACTTTTGCTGTTTATAGCCCTTTTCATGCAGGTCTTTTAGAACAACATAATGTAAATGTAACAAATAATGAAATTGATTTTGAATTATTTGCTGTTCCATCAGGCACATTTGAAGATGGCGTATATGCCAGTAGTTGGATGTTTGAAGGTAACAATAATTGGGTTATTGATGATGTAACTGTTTTTTCCGGTAACTATTCAGCAAGATCTGGTACAATTTACGATGATGAAACATCATCACTTCTAATTTCATTATTTGTTAGCGCAGATAGTGAAATATCTTTTTATCAAAAAGTTTCTTCTGAAGCCAATTATGATTATCTTCGCTTTTATATTGATAATGTTCTACAAGAAAGCTGGAGTGGTAATGGAAGCTGGACGTTTGAGTTATTTGATGTAGTAAGCGGATTCCATATATTTGAATGGGAATATTATAAAGATGGTGGTGTATCATCGTATCAAGATTGTGGATGGATAGATAGCATCACATTCCCATCTTCATCGTTCATTGTAACACCCACCGTATTGGAATTCCTAGATGAATCAACTTTAGATGGTTTGGAATTTTCAGTAATTAATAATACTAATGACGATATAATAATTAATGATCTTGAAGATACGGGTGGGGATGAATTTAATTGGTTCATTAATGATTTTAACCTCAGTTTACCTTACACAATGTCTGCTGGCGAGCAGCTTGACTTCTTAGTTATGATTGCTCTTCCTGTTGATAACCTTGCAAGAGATATCGTATCGGATGTTCTAGATATAAACACAAGTGCAGGAGATTTCCAAGTTGAGATTTTCTTTGATAATAACCTTTATAGCTCTTCTGGAATTGAAATTCCTGCTGTTACAAAATTTAACGGGAATTATCCCAATCCATTTAATCCGGTAACAACCTTTAGTTATAGTCTTGCAAATGAATCGAAAGTGGATCTGACAATATTTAACATTAAAGGACAGAAGGTAAAAACACTTATAGATGAAAAACAAGTAGCAGGAGTGCACCAGGTTATATGGGATGGAACTGATGAAAATGGGAAATATATCTCAACAGGTATTTATTTCTCACATTGCAGTATTAACAGTGGTGATGGTGATTATACGAGCGTAAAGAAAATAATTCTGTTAAAATAATGGAGTAACAATGTTAAAAAAAATCTGTGTTGTTGTTTCGTTGCTATTATTAATAATTCCACTGATTGCAAAAAGCAATGAAGTTTTTTTCAGCTTTCAAGTAAGCTCAAAAAAAGAGATAAATAAATTATCAGGATTGATCTCTATCGATAAAATTAATGGTAATACCGTTTATGCCTATGCAAATAGGGAACAACTAACACAATTTGATCAATTAAATTATAGTTATAATATAATTCAACAGCCCGATAGATCAAATAATCCAATGGCAGATACATTACAAAAGATGCGATCATGGGACAGTTACCCAACATATGAAACATATATTGATTTGATGTACCAATTTGCAGCTGACCATCCTAACATCTGTACTATAAGTAGTATTGGGCAATCCATAGAAGGACGTGACATCCTAGTTGCCAACATCTCGGATAATCCTGGTATTGAAGAAGATGAACCTGAATTTTTCTATACAGGGCAAATGCATGGAAACGAGCTTGTTGCTTTTATCATGCTGCTTCATCTTATAGATTACTTAACAGAAAATTATGGTTCAAACGATAGAATTACGAATATTGTTGATAATATCGATATCTATATAAATCCACTTTCTAATCCCGATGGAACATATGCAGGTGGAAATAATACTGTTTGGAATGCAACCAGAAATAATGCGAATAGTATAGACCTTAATAGGAATTATCCGGATCCTGAAGATGGTCCGCATCCCGATGGGAACGAGTGGCAGCCAGAAACATTAATAATGATGGATTATGCTGATGAACAAAATTTTGTACTTTCTTCAAATCTTCATAGCGGGATCGAATTATTGAATTATCCATGGGATACTTGGGAACAGCTCGCTGCAGATGATCAGTGGTGGCAAGATGTATGTCATACTTATGCAGATACAGTACACCTTTATGCTCCAGCAGGATATATGGATGAATTTGATAATGGAGTTACTAACGGATTTCAATGGTTCTCAATGAATGGTGGAAGACAAGATTATATGAATTATTTCCAACATTGCAGAGAGATGACTTTAGAACTATCTAATCAGAAAGATCTTCCTGAAGCACAATTAGAACCTCATTGGAACTATAACCGTCAATCATTTTTACTTTATATGGAAGAGTGTTTATATGGTCTTAGAGGTATTGTAACAAATACATCATCAGATCCTCTCTGGGCAGAGGTTACAATGGTGAATCATGATATAGATAACTCTGAAGTATTCACAGATCCTGACGTTGGCAATTATCATCGTATGCTAGCACCTGGAACTTATGAGGCTAAATACAATGCATGGGGTTATTTCCCACAGACAGTTCCTAATATTCAAATTTTTGAGAATGATATAGTTGTCCAAAATATCCAATTAGAGAGCAGTCCTCAATTCACAATAACGGGTATTGTTACGAACTTCTTTAATTCAGATCCGGTTGAAGATGTAACTGTAGAATTATTAGAAACTCCTCTGGATGCTGTAATCACAAATGAGAATGGAGAATTTGAGATTATTGGTGTTTATGAAGATATATATGAAGTTAAACTTACCGTTGATGGATTTTCTACAACAACAATAGAAATATGTGTTAATGAACAAAGTACAATATTCCATCTGGAATTACTTGAATGTGATACTGAGAACTTTGAGACTGGAGATTATTCTTCATTTCCATGGGCATTTAGCGGTGATGCAGATTGGGTAATAGATAACGTGAATGCATTTGGTGGAACTTTCTCAGCCAGATCTGGTAATATTAGTGATAACGAATCATCTGGGTTATCAATAAGTATGACAACTTCTTATGATGGGAATATTGCTTTTTATAATAAGCTCTCGTCCGAAGGAGGATTTGATTATCTCACATTTTATGTAGATGATGTTATGATCGCACATTGGGCAGGAGAATCTGAGTGGGAATATTATGATTATTTTGTCGAAGCAGGTTTTCATACTTTCAAATGGGAATATGATAAAGATAATGGAGTATCAACAGGTAATGATTGTGGATGGTTAGATCACATCTCGTTCCCACCTACTGCGGTTGTTCATGCTTCTATTATAAACAATCTTCCCAAAATAGAGCTTGTAGGAAATTTCCCAAATCCATTTAATCCTCAAACTGCAATTATGTTCCAATTATCTAAACAAATGCCGGTTGAATTGTATGTCTATAATGTGAAAGGACAAAAAATAAAAACATTATTAAAAGAAGAAAAAGAAGCAGGTATGCATTCCATAGTTTGGAATGGAAATGATGACAATAATAGTTCTGTTGCATCCGGAGTATATTTTTACAGGATGATTACGGAAGAAGTTATAGAATCAAAAAAAATGCTGCTTCTAAAATAAAAAAACAGAAACATAAATAACAGGAGGAAGTAAAGGATGAGAAGAACAGCATTATTAATTGTTGGATTGATTTTATTGGCTAATATTGCGATTGCATCTGAAGTTATCAGATATACTGATAATTGGGCAGAAGCTGGATTTAGCTTAGAGCAAAGAAATGGTTCTGGTGTTACTGTGAATTATTCA
>Ga0233442_1001466_pt1 | contig 18064 bp, 15 predicted proteins | sample SI_123_September_3_FD_182789 | JGI IMG/M metagenome (GOLD analysis project Ga0233442, IMG submission 182789) | Seawater microbial communities from Saanich Inlet, British Columbia, Canada - SI_123_September2016_150_MG | ecosystem: Environmental > Aquatic > Marine > Inlet | place: Canada: British... | reverse complement strand
AATAATTGGCAAAATATTCTTTAATGACATAACCTTTATAGCCACAACATATCACAAAATCATTAATACCGTGAGTGGAGTACATTTTCATAATATGCCATAGAATTGGCTTTCCGCCAATTTCCACCATAGGCTTTGGCTTTAAATCTGTTTCTTCACTAATGCGAGTCCCTAATCCGCCCGCCAATATCACTGCTTTCATTTGTATTTCCTATATATATTAACAAGGATCTTAGTAAATTTTACTGGCAGAATTGCAATATATAAAAATTTAAAAGTATTGGTACTCCCTAGTGAAATATCAAAAAATTTATTGTAGCTTGCATACTGTTTCATGTCATAAAAACCCTCACTGCGTAATAATAATAAATTTCTAAATGAAAATACCTTGGCCCTTTTATTATGAGTCTGTATCATTTTCATCTTACTTTCTAATGAATAATTCGGTGGTAACGACAAAACAAAATTCGTCCATTTTCTAATCCATATGTCAAAAGTATCTTTTTGCCAGCTTGTTTTCATCATGCCATTCCTTTTTAACGCTCCTACTGACAACTCTTTATTCCACTTTACAGAGATGCTTTCTCGGTAAGCAAGATATTCCAATGCAATCCCAGTTTGGATAAATCTGGTTCCATAAAACCTTGTAAAATTTGCATTTTTTATAACCTCCTTACTATAAATGAGAGATGACATTTGTGACATGTTCCAGCCTACATAAGACAATAAATACTCTTTACTAGCTATTACTTGAGTCTCTACATCTGTCACTCTTTTCTGGTCATTTAATAGAATTAGATCGTAATATTTTTTACTTTGTTGCAACACATTGGCCAAGACATCCTTATTTATTTTTGATGTGTCACCTAAAAGCCATATATAGTCAGTATTAGGTTTATTTAATATAATTTCAAAATTAAGATCGGCCCCCAAATTTTTTTTATTCCTATAATAATATAAGAATTCATATTTCTCCATCCATTTGTTTACAATTTCACTGGTGTTATCAGGTGACGCGTTATCAGAAACATAAATTGGAATATTGTACTCCTTAACCAAAGGTATATGTATTTCGAGGGAATAGTCTAAGAATGATGCGCGATTATATGTTGGTATAACAATTGACAACTTATTGTTAATTTTAGTATTCATGAAATTATTTTATATACCAGAAGTATTTTGTATTTTAGGTTGATTAAGCACATGGTTAAAAATTAACTGAGCATTTTTTTCAAATTCACACTTTGCTTCTTTTGGTGGAAATTGCATCCAATATTCCATTTTATATTCAAGCTCTTCAAAAGGAATAAGAATGCCAGCTTCCCGTAATAACGAAATAAACTTAAATGCATTATCACTTTGAGGTGATAAATTAACACAACCACCCTCTATTATCAAAAATGGTCGTTTAGATAAAATACGCGCATATATCAATGACTGCGTTATATTATCATAAACAACCAATTGTGCCTTTTCATGTTGTCGATATCCAATACCATATTGTATGTTTTTATCGTCAAATTTAGGCCCGTTTGGATGAGTCGCTATCACACAAGAAGCCCTTAGTTTATTAGTTACTATTTCTGCCATACAAGTATAAGGTTTAATTGTTTCTTTATCTCTCTTGTCAGAGAGGACAATTACCGCTTGTCGGCACATCTTTGAAAAATATTTATTTCTATATCGAGTTGGGTACACATTCTTATCCCCAGTACCCCAGTAATACATAATATTCGCACCACTTTCTTCTATTTGAAATGGCTGATGGTTCTTGTTTAAGCCATAACCACCACCATGCTGAACATAAATTAATTTACAGTTATTTTTTTTTACTAAAAATGACAATAATGGATCATCCTGAATTCCTGCTATACTGGTAATCACTGTGTCTATTTTTTTTAAATTAGATATTTTGTGTGCTGTAAATTTTGAGTATGACTCAAGATGACTGGTAGGAAATAAATCCGCTAAATAACCAATTAACTTAAAATCCATTCCTGCATCTCTCAATTTTTGAGAAAATATTTTCCTTAAATTTTTATCTTTTTCCTCTTTAGGTTTAAAATATAAATCAGTCAGGTTTGGAATAACAAAACTTCCATATCTTAAATGTGCAGCATAATGAATTATTTTATTTGCCTTCTTTAACTTATAGTCAAGAAAAATTAAATTTCTTATTCTTATCAATAATGCCCTTATTAAAATCAATAAGTATCTAACCTTTTCAGTGACATTCTGTTTTTTTCTTGCTTTAAATCTTTTGCTTATCTCACCATTCCAAATATCCATCATTCTATGATAGGTTAAATCCTTATAATTTTTAATCTTTACTGTAGTTAAGTGGTCTGAATTTGGCATATGTTGAAATAATGAAAATAAAAATAATTTTTCTTCATTACCAACAAATACCTGCTCTTCCTTCTCTAAGGCTAATGTAGCCACCACAGCTTTTCTCAGCTGTTCTGACATTAAATCAAGGTCTTGATTACTAGGAAGCATCTTATAGCACTTATTAGAAAGTTGAGATAGAGAAATTAAATGGTTTTATTTTAACTGCTTTTTTTATAGTGTCATCCATTTCTTGAATAGAAAATAATACTCTAGATAGGGCTTTGTTATTAAATGACTTATTATACAACATGGGCATTACTGCACACCCACTTGGATCCCATTGCAAATTAATACTTTTCCCATTATTTATAATTTGAATTTTTCCAGAGGTTGCACCCAACCCTCTTGATGAAGAAACAAGGGTTGATGCTGGCTTTATATGATTAATTTCACCACTAAAATCAAAGATCTCATTATTTTCTCCGCCATTAGAACATAGTAATTTTGTGTTTTTATGACTAAATTGATTCAATAAAGTCATGGTCCCAAGCCTAACGCTACCAACAATTTTATCCCATTTTGAAAAATTATAACTTAATGAAACTTTTTCACTATTAGTCGAAACCTCTACTACTTTAATAATACTTCCAAATTGGGTTCTAATTTCTGCATGAATCTCAATATTTCCATTATCTTTTATTAAGAATGTTGGTTCAACTTTTTCAAGATCTGTAATTCGTCTTCTTTGCAATGGTAGCTCAACTACTACGCCTCCACTATAATAATCTGCACCTAGAGAAATGCATGGAAAATATCCATGTGGCAATATGCCAATACATGGCTCCATATCATGCGAAGCAAAAGCAAGATTCTGTATCGATAAACCTCTTCTTAAATTTAATTTCAGTTTTATATTTTGAGTAGATATAGATAGCAAAATACCCTCTTCATCCAAAGCTATCGTAGCACCTCCATACTGACCAATAGCACTTTTCAAGGAATCATACTGCCCATCCACCTCAGGGACATTACCAAAAACACTATCAATACCTTGTTGATTTAATAGTACACTCAGCTTGTTCTTTGCTTTATCCCATCTTTTATCAGTAATGTGTGTGCGTAAATCACTTGCCCATAATTCACACAACTCTCGCCAATCATTATGATTATCATTTTTAGATTTGGTCAGATGTTTTTCAATACGATGACACATCGTATTAAGCCAGAGATCATCTCTTCCTGTAACCGCCCATCTTGCAATGTTGTATTTTCCCTGTTTTTTTACGGGTATTGGGTAAGCCGCATTGACAAGTTTTGACACAAACTTATCTTTTTCTTTATTACTAATTTCTAACGCTTGCGTTGGCGAAACAAACTCAATTTCTGTTTTAGAGGTAATAGACTTGAGAAGCCTCTCAATCCTATTCCACTCACCTTCATGATGTGTTGGTCGTTCCTCGCTAAATCGACCTGGACGATAATCAAAAACTTCAGCATCATTGCAATAAATAGGGAGAGTCAGTTCACCATCATCAATACGATTCTTAAGATAGCCCAAATAATCATTAATTGATATATCGCCATGTGCAAAATGTTGAACTTTTTGAAATAGAATTGAATCAGACCATAAAACAGGAATTACAGCGCCATCAACCCCTTTCGCATGGGTTGGCATTTTATTAGATGTTGAATTGCTAGAGTATAATGCCAATTTAATATTATCACGATCCATAATAAACCCTTTATAACCAAATTGGCTATACAAATCTACCAGGCTACTTGAGAATGCCATTTCATTTACCAGAACAATTTTCGGTCTACAATCAAGAATTTTTTTATAAGCATCTATACCTAATTTCTGATTCCATTCGTTTACTTTATATGGAACTAATGGTCCAATTATTTGGCAATAACCACTGCCAATGAGTTCACAGCTATTAGAATTTAATAATGTTTTAAAACGTTCAATCCAAGAATTATCAATCCGTTCAATCTGTCTTAAAGTCCAGCCCGTTAATTCAATCCCAATCGGCACTCCAGTTTCCTCAATCAGATCGAGCAATGGGTGGTAGCAAGTTCGAATAACATCTGCCCATGCCTCTTCCTCAATAGATGAAAAAGCTAGATTAAGATGAAAAACTAAATATCCTTTTGGTTTCATTTAAGCCCTATTAAAGAATAAATTTCTTTAGAAAGATTTTTTGCACCATTAACTGACATTTTCTTTAACGCATTCATAGAGTATTCTTTTGAAAGTTCGTCATTATTCATAAGTTCAATAAGGCCATTAATAGCAAGTTTAGAATTGTTTACAGCCATAGCAACACCTTCTTCTGATAAAGCATCCAGCTCATTATTGTCTTTATTACTATAAGGTGAAAAAACAACTGCAGGGATGCCATATTGCAATACTTCAAAAAATGATACGCCAAATACTGTCATTACATAATCACTTTGCACTATTAACTCATCTAACTGCTCAGGTGCATTGTGAACAACCCAATTTAATCGGCACTCCTTTGGTAAATTTGGTGCACTAGAAAACGGTCCTTTAACCCAATGCAACTCAATATTCTTATCTAATAATTCATCTAATTGAGCAGGAAGGGTTCTCCCTAAATTAGAAATATCACTCCCACCAGTTAAGATTAATACTTTCACTCCAGGGGTCCAGTCATTATGCTGGAGTCGTTTCTGGATCAGGAAACTATCCCATCCTGACTTTAATACACTAGTGCAGTTAGTATATTTATTACAATCAAAATTAAATGATGGGATCCAAACAAGATCTAAAATATTGCAATACTCAATTAAAGAGTCGATACTAATTAGACAAATATTACGCCGCTTCAATTGTATAAATAATTCATCAAGGTTGTCAATATTATGCTTTGGATAAAGATCAAATATTAATGCACCAAAATTATTCATCTCTAAAATATTTTCAATCGTAGAAACTAAGTCATCTGTGAGTGAAAAAGCATGGACATTAAAATTAGCCAACTCTTTTTTTTTAATAAAATCGCCAAATATCAAGAACTCTGGAATAACATTATTATCTTTTCTTAATGTGTCCGCCAATGCCAATAATCTAGATAAATGCCCGATCCCAATTTCAGAACTCACATGACATACAAGTAAGGCGTTAAACATTCTTTATTTCTATTAAGATGAGAAGGTATTTCGGATTGCTTTAAATGGTCGTAAGCCGTCTGATGGATCTGTACGCCATAAACGATCAGGCATTTCAGAAGGAACTGGTTTTTTAACACCATCGCCATCAGCACCTTCAGCGTGTCGAACTTGTTTAATTACTGATCCTATTTGATCTGGTAGCCAGCAGTGGCCTGTACTAAACTCCTCCCCCTTGCCTTCTAAGTCTAAATGAAATTCAATAACTTTTGCACCCCATTTATGTATCGCACGGTGAATAACTCCTGGATCAACTGTATGATCTGACCAGCCAACCTCACAATTAATTGACTTACGAATAGCTTCTATAGCTGATAAATTTGCCTCTTTGTAAGGTGTTGGGTAAGCAGATGTACAATGCAATACAGTCGGCTCACAATTTTTATTTCTTAGAACCTCTACAGCGTGTTCTATCTCATCTAAATTAGCCATTCCAGTTGAGATAATAACAGGCTTTCCAGTATTGGCACAAGCAACAAGCAAATCATCCCATAGTAATTCATAAGAAGCCACTTTGTAAAAATCAACATAAGGTTCTAATTCTTTAACTGCATCAAGATAAAACGGTGTACAACCAAACTGAATTTTTTTTTCTTTACAGCGATCAGACAATAAGGGTAAGAATTCTAAAGACAACTCCCACTGCTTTCTATCTCTATGTTGTTTTGAGTTTTCTAAGATCTCTGGCGCAAATAACTTCTCAATCTTGAATAATTGAAACTTAACCGCATCACAACCCACTTTTGATGCAGAATCAATAAATTCTATTGCTCTATTAATATCTCTAGAATGATTGCTTGATACTTCTGCTATAAAAAAACTCATATTAAATTAATTATTTTATTTTTTGAACAACCCAAAAAATTCCATTACCGCCCAGGTGAAATTTTATAATTATAAAATTCAACAGTTTGTACACAAAGATACGCTTGATAATAGTTAAAAGTCGATAAAATCTTAATAAAACTCTCTTGAGAGGCTCACTTCTCACCCTAGATATTATGTTATTCAATTTTTTTCTAATTCCAAAATTAATGCTCGGACTTGCATATCTAGGTATAGTTCCTAAAAATAAAATTTTAAATCCATTGCGTTCCAACATCATTCTTAAATTGTTATTATTAAAATAATTAATATGCTCAGGTGGAACAATATTATACCAATTTTTACCTCTTAATTTTGCATACCAGCCACCCATATTTGGAACACTTCCAGCATAAATTCCATAATTATTTAAACAGTCTCGGATTGCTTTAACTTGATCGCCTGGCTCCAAAGTATGCTCTAAAACCATCCACTGTGTAACAAGATCAAATCTATCTTTGATATCATAAACAGTGCCAATTTCTAAATCTAATCCCAACTTATCTTTTCCGTAAGTGATGCTTTCAGAATCCAAATCAATTCCTTTTGCGGAATACCCCCCCACCCAGAGCTGCAGAATAAACCATTTGCCCATAACCGCAACCAACATCAAGAAGTCTTACCGGTATTTTTTGACCTTGTGCTAGGTCAGCGATTCTTTCAATATCTATAAGCCTAGCGCTCATATCTTCAAACACACTTTCATTTGTTTTAATAAAATCTGAAGAATTGCTAAATTCAAAAATATTTGTTTTTGTTCTTCCGTTGTACTTTGTTGTATAGAATAAAGTCAAATCTTCAGATGTTGGCATTGGAGACAATGTAGAAAATTTACAGAATTTACATTCTATAATTGAATATTTATTATCATCTTCACCCACTATATCACTATATTTTTCAACAAAGTTATTGTTATCACAACATGGACATTTCATATTTCCCCTTCTTTTTTAATTTCTATATTCAGCATGTCTAACATTTTATTAACTCTAGAAATAGACTCAACCCTGTCCCTGCCTTCAGCCATGGCATACCCAAATCTATCGGGATGCGTCTTAACAACTGGCTGCTTATCACCTACTTTTCTAAAAAATCCATATTTAATAAAACCTGGATATTTTTTAATTTTATCCTCCCCTTTTATAGATTTAATTTCTCCTGCTTTGGGAAACCAGTATCTAATAGAAGTAGATTTATTACATTTTGGGCTAAGCATCTCTTGTGTGACGCTCATGCCAAGTGCTTGTTTTATTACAGCATCAACCAAATCAACACCTGTTGCAGTAATAATCTGATTACTTGCAAACCAACCACCTGATAGACGAAGAGCAAGTTCAATAATTTGTGGCTCACCATTGTCATCAATAACAATGTCTCCCTTTACAATGCCTTCTGTAACACCTATTGCTTTAGCACCTTTTTCTATCAACCTATCAATTTTTACTGAAAGATTGTCATCAATAGGAGCGGGTATAGTGCCCCCGTCTTCAACAATGTACGGTGAAAATTCTTCTAATCTAGAATAATTTCTTTCAGCAAGTGCTGGAGTATAAGCCTTACCTTTGACCAAATACGACTCTGAAGATATTTGCATTCCAGGTATAAACCGTTCAACAATCAAAAAAATTTCATTACTCCAGCTCAAGGATTCATCAAATGCCCATTTTAGATCATCTGAATGCTTTAATAACAGAACGCCTCTTGCTCCACAACCATCCACTGGTTTTATTACGAATCTAATAAGATTCTCATTGCTAACCAAATCTTTTAACTCGGCAAGACTTGAGACCTTCCAAAAATCAGGGCACGGAATATTGTTTTTTTTAAATGCTTCTTTCATTAAGAATTTATTATTAGCTAATATGGCACTACTTACAGAATGCCCTGGTAAATTAAAATAATCCGCTACACATGCAACAGTATGAGGAACATCATTTGCAATTGTCATTACACCATCAATTTTCCCATTATGTTTACAGTAAGAAATGATTGCATTTAATGTTTCATTAGCGTCTCTAGTTGATGCCAACAAAAAGTGATCAGATAAAATAACTGATGGAGCCTTTGGGTTAGCGTCAGTCGCGATTACAAAATAACCATAATCGTGCGCTAACTTGTATGCGTATGCTTGCTCAGCACCCGCACCTATAATAACTAATTTCTTTTTCATAATTCTTTATCCTGAAAACAACATTCCGCCATTTATATTAATTGTTTGCCCTGTAATATAACTCGCCTCATCGCTAACTAGATAAGCCACAGCCGACCCAACTTCTTTCACAGTGCCTAATCTTTTTACAGGAATGTTGGCAACTTTTTCCTTTCCAGCGTCAGTATTTAATTCTGAAGATATCATATCTGTATCTATTAACCCTGGTGCAATTGCATTTGACGTAATACCATGCCCACTATAAATTCTTGCAATTGACTGTGTAAAGTTTATTAATGCCGCTTTTGAGGCAGCATAATGTACCTGGTTGTAACCACCCCATTGTCCACCTATTGAAGATATATTTATAATTCTTCCCCATTGACTTTGAATCATGTCAGGTAGTAGCTCTTGCGTCAAACAAAAAGGGCCTCTCAAATTTATTGACATCATTTGATTCCAATCATCGTCTGTAATACTATTAAACGATTTTTCTTGGGCAATCGCGGCATTGTTGACCAAAATATCTATCATACCAAACTCCATCTTAGAAAGATGAATTACATTTTTAATTGATTTTCTATTATTAGAGTTCATTTGAATAACAATAGAATTAACACCCATTGATTTTATCTCCTGACAAGCATGTTCAGCCTCAACTTTATTTTTCACATACGTTATTACAACGTTTACACCTTTTTTTGCCAACTCTATGGCTATACCTCTACCAATCCCTCTACTACCACCGGTAACTAATGCAGTAAGACTCTTCACAAGTCTCTCCCTTTCCACATTTCACCCATATTTTGTCCAGCCAATAACATTGGAGTTACATCTGAATCTGAGTCGATCATGACTTCAAGTAATACTGGACCCGCCCTCTTCCAAAACCAATCAACTTGCTCACGAAGGCCATCCATCGAATCTACTCTTGCAGATGAAATTCCAAAACCTTGTGCAATAGCGGAAAAATTTGGCGATACAAAATCACCTGTTGTTGGATCATCGCCCCATGTTATTAATTGGAATTGTGAAACAATACCTAGCCGGCTATTATTTAGAACTAGAATTTTGACATTTAATTGTCGATCACATAAAGAAGCTAGTTCTTGAATGTTCATCAATAAAGATCCATCTCCCACAACACATAATATTGTCTTTTCTGGACAAGCCATAGCAGCGCCAATAGAGGACGGCAAATCGTATCCCATTGTTCCGTGACCACCAGATGTTATATGTGCATGTAAGATTGGGTCATATGGGAGATGCCTAGCAGCCCAGTGTTGGTGACAACCAACACCAGTAACTACTACTGTAGCATCTTTTTTCATAACACTTGCAATTTGATCTAATAATAAACGGGGCTGAATATAATTTGAATTCTCATCTGGCCTGTCTTCAATCCTTTGCAGTTTTAAATCTAATAACTTATCTTGCCATGTTGCGTCATATTCATCATTACCATTCAAGGCATCTATAAAATTATGACAAAATTGAGTGACATCTAAATGCATTTTCCATTTCACGCCTACTCTAGGATTGTCCAATTCATTGATATCAATATCCACCCACGCAATATCTGCATTTGGAGCAAACTTATCAACAACAGTGCCCGTTTGTCTAAGATCCAAACGAGCCCCAAAAACCAATAAAAAATCGCACTCATTTACTGCATGATTCGCCACTTGGTTTCCTGTGTGTCCAATATAACCCATACATCTATCACTGTCGGTGTTAAAACTTCCTATCCCTAAAAAACTTGTCACTACCAAAGCATTGAGTTTGTCTGCAATCCTCTCATATATCTCAAACTCTCTACAAGATAACGCGCCTTGACCCAATAAGATCACAGGCTTTTTTGCTTGCTCGCCCGCATAAACAATCTCTTTCAGACTATCGAAATTTACTTGCAAAACTGATGTGTCGCCATAAGATTCATCAGGAGTATCAATCATTTTATTAATTTCAGTTCTCTGAATATCCATTGGAAAATCAATAACACTCGGCCCCTTTCTTCCTGTCATTGTAAAGTTAAAAGCTTTTGGAATATCCGTATATACACTCTCTATTGACAATAAACAAGTTGCATACTTAGAAAGTGGTTTAACTATATCAACAGTTGGAGTCTCTTGGAATCCTCTTTGTCTAACATCCTTTCTAGTGGTTAAATCTACTGTTCCAATTTGCCCTGTAATTAATAATAACGGTGTTGAATCATAATAAGCATCAGCCAATGGAGATATGACATTTGTAACTCCAGGTCCTGAAGTAACCATGACAACTTGGGTTTGACCTGTGATTCGAGCATATGCTAATGCCGCATAACCAGCACCTTGTTCGCTTTTAAAGACATCTATTAAAATGCCTTTACCAATGAAGGCGTTAACTAAAGGGGCGATAGTGCCGCCTGGATATACAAAGACCCTGTCAACGCCCTTATTTCTCAAATAGACTGCAACCCAGTCTGCTATATTTTTCCTCATATTACATTACCTAATTAATGTTTAAATTCTCAATCTTTACTATCCTGTCATTTTCTTTATCGGATATATAAAGCGTATTATCACTTGATTTACTAATCTTGACTGGATTACTCCAATCTACATCTTTTAACACAAGTGGGGATATAATTTCTCCACTATAAACTGCTTTCAATACTTGGTTCTTACCTCTTACGCACAGTATAAGAGAGGCTTCTAGTGCACATATAGACCTTATAACCTTTATGTCTTTTTTATGTTGGGAAAAATCAATTTTATTTTTAAACTTAAGGTTAGAGTCAAGATGATACACAGTGCATTCATCAAAATCTGCTGTAAAAACGTCGCCATCTTCTCTTTCACTGACACTTTTTACAAGGATCCTTTCATTGTGTGATATTTTAGCCATATCAACTTGGGAGATTAATTGCCCATCAACGTTAGTTTTTATAATTCTACGATTTAATGTGTCAGCTATATAAATATTAGATGAGGTGTTGCTATCCATGTCCTGAGGATCATTCATACTAAATTTACTATCAATCGTATTCATATGCTTGGCAGATTTTAAGTCAGCCGACAGTGAATAAAAGCTTAGCAAGCAGTTTGATCCATCTCTCCTCTCAATAATAGCGGCAATTTCTTGGCGTTCTGTTTTAATAATTGAAATAGAGGAGGGTCGTTTAAGTATCTTATCTTTAATATTTAAAACATATAAATATTTACAATCTTTATCAAAAACCTGAATAATGCCATTACTCCGATCGGCAATAAACAATAAACCTTTATAAAAAGATATTCCTGAAGGTCTTGATAAAAACCCTTCAACAAACTTATCTTTTACTATAACCTCGCACTTATAGTTATTAAGTGCATTTAGCTTAACAATTCTATCATTATTTTGGTCACACACAAATAGATCGTCATTAACCGTAAAGCCTGACACGGGCAAATCAAAGTTACCAACATCTTCTCCTTTGCCTCCAGTCTGGAACAAAAATTTCATATTGTAATCAAAAAATTGAATTAAATAATTATCATTATCATTTATAGCAATCAGTCCATCTACAACGTTAACATCTGTTGGACGACGTATTTTCCCAAATCCATTTCTACCATATTCTAAAAACTTTTCAATAGATACTTCTTTCTTGTTTAGAGATACAATAAATAAAGATGAAAGCTCTTTATCAATAATTAACAATTTATCTCTTTCTAATAAGGCCAACCCATCAATTGAGGAAATACTGTCAATATTAGAATAACTAAATAGTGTCGAATACTCTTCATGTTTATCAGGATCAATCGTGATAATCCTTGATTGATCTAAAACTGAAATATAAATTTGGTTTGTGTGTTTACAGAGTTTCATTACACCATATTTTGTACCCGGCAACCTCATCGATGAAACAAATTGGAGATTTTGATCGAACCAAAATAACATACTATTAATATTATCTAAAATTATCAGCTCATTCTTATGATTGATAGTTAATGATTGTGCGCTTTTTAAGCCAATGTCATTAATATTTATTGATAAGCTATTGCCTCCACTAGAAGGAATTACAACTAATTTGCTTGTTGTGGGTCTAATTAAACACGCAATAATGCCACTGCTCGATATTGCAATAGAATAAGGCCTTCTGAATTTAACTAACTCTAAGTGCATAATTTTATTAATCTAAAATTTCTGGGTAAGTTACTTGGCCATACAAATATTGACTAATATAATGTCTTGCAAAAATTATATTATTTTCTTGAGAGTCTCTAAGCATTCTTGAGGGTGGATCCATTCCAATATCTAAAACAACATATGCATTATCACTTAGAATAATATCAAACTTAACTAGCCAATTTTGCATTCCTTGCCTCTTAATAAATTGCTGCAATGTTTGAATAATATTTAACGTAAGAATTTTTTTATGGTGAATATTTGTTTTCTCTCCAATTAAAAAATCGAACACATTGAAACGTTTTCCAAATACATTTATTCGCAAAGAAGTACCCTGGACCTCCTCTTGGAGAACGTAATATTCCCTTAGGTATCTATCCTTCCCCCAAAAGAAATCATCCCAAGGAATATTAGACGAGTTAAAACGATAGACATAATTTGGATTCTTACTAAAGTCTGACTTTAAATAGAACCATTCCGACTTAGACTCTCTAACCTTTTCTTTTAATTCGTCTTTATTCTTTATATTCCATGTCTTCGGAATAGGGATGTTATTTTTTGAAAACCAATCGTAATATTTGGTTTTATCCAAGCAAAGGTCAATGGAGCTCTCAGATGGAAATGAAATTTTAAAATGAGCTGCAAAATGAGCTGCACCTTTTTGAGCAAACTGAGCTGCCGCAGTGAATACCATATCATCTTTAGTAAACCCTTCTATCACTCCAACTTCAATAAGACCTGTAAGATCATCATAACCGACACTATGAAATTTATCACAAAGATGCCTTCCCGGTGCATTTTGATTTAGATCCACCCCCACTATTTTCCAATTTTGCTTATCTATAGATTCTAAATATGGAATCTGATCATAATTACACCCTAAAAAAAGTAATTTTCTTCTCATGCTTTGCCCTCTGTAATTTTTTTATCTAGTAATTGATAAGAATCAGCTGAAAAAACTGAATAACCTCGATTTGTCAACAAACCGTCTCCTTCGTTGTAATAAATTGCCGTAGGTTTAATATTGAAATTATTTGGACACTTAGTCTTGCCGAGTGCCATTTCAACTGCTAACTCTAAAAAATCAAAGGGAAATGCACTAGGGTAGACCTCTTCTATTAAAAGATCCCCTCCTAAATCCAAATGAACCTCCATTAGTTTTAGAACGTTACTAGAGTTTGCACGAAAAGAAACCATGAATGGCGAACGTTCAATTTTAAAATTAGAGATAATTTCTGTCGAGATTTTGTGCGCCTGCAATATCCAGTCATTCTCATCTTTGGAGTGAGTTTTAAAGCCTATACCAACTATAGCTCCATCTTCTTGCTCCTTATTTATTTCGTCTAGTAAGCAAATTGAACATAGCTTACCCTTTGCAACAAAACTTACAAGAGACATATCTTGTCCTTCAAGAAACTCTTCTACAATGATTTTTCCATTAATTGTATTTTCTATTGCATAGTCAATTGATTCCTGCAATTCTTCTTTGGATCGAGCAACACTAATTCCACTTTTCCCAATTAAACTTAACGCCGGCTTAACCACAATTGGAAACTTATTACTAAAAACTGTCTCACGCTCATCTACACTATATGTTTTATATACAGGAGATGGAATGCCATACTTTAAGCAAGATTCGCGCAATCTATCCTTATTTACTAAATTTTGAGCAGATTCTATAGGAACTCCCGGAATATTGAAGTATTCACAGATTTTAGCAGCGGTAATTACCGGCGGGCCTGAACTTCTATTTAAAACACCTATCCATCTATACTCATCATTTAATAACTCTAATTCTTTGATAATAGCATCAGCATCGTATGTACTTTGGAAAATTTTAATGTCTGCATATTTAAAACCGGGAGAAGCTTGATCTCTATCAATTGCAACAACTATATATCCAAGAGATTTAGCTTTGGAAATTATCTGCTCTTGCGATTTACCTGCAGCTAAACATATTACGGCGTCCTTCATTCCTTTGTCAGTCTATGAAGACCTGTATGAGCCACTGGAGATGAAATAATTTCATCATTTGGTAGCTTTGATAAAAGCAAGAAAACATCTTCTACTGCATTTTTATATTTATTTAATTCAGCATCGCCGTGTGCTAAAGATGGCTTGAATTGCCTAAATCCTAAAAAACCACGCTGAAGCATTTCAATAGAAAATCGTGTATTGAGCTCCATTGATTTATCACTTTTAAATCCAAAAGCAGACAATGTTGGCAAGCCGGTAACATCTACTTGTAAGCTAGCTTTTAACGCAGCATCTCGCCATATTTGTTGGGTTTTATTTCCAATAGAAATAATGTGTTTATCTGTTTGAGTTTCTTGGTATTTTTTTAGTGTTGCCAATGCTGCAGTTGGACCTATTCGCTCAGTCCAGTTAGTGCTAGAAACAAAGGTTGATTGAGCTGCTTGCATCACTTCCTCTGTACCAAGTATTGCCGCCATTGCATATCCATTAGCCATAGATTTAGCAAAAACAGCTATATCTGGATAAATACCATATCGACGATGAATCCCCCCTGCACACATCCTATATGCGCTCGTAATTTCATCATATATTAACACTGCTCCAATTTCAGACGAAATTTCACGTAGAGTTTGTAAATACTCACCAGGTGCATCTTCTCCACGTGCGGGTTCAATTATGATTGCTGCAATTTCTGACTCTTTGCCACGAATGGTTTCCCTTAAAGAGTCTATATCATTAAAATGAAATGGAATTGCTGTGCCTGCCAACCCGCGTGGTACACCGCTAGGTTCAAGACCTGGCATTAATTGCCCGTCTAGTCCTGATTCGTCAGCAAGATTAGCTGCTAAATACCAATCTGTCCAGCCATGATAGCCGCTAAATAACACAGTATCTCGTTTAGTTTTGGCTCTTGCAATACGTACTGCAATAGAAAGTGCTTCACCGCCACCACGAGCATAACGAACCATATCAAACCATGGGTGTAATTCCATAAGAGCTTCAGCCAACTCCACTTCTTCGGGGCAATTTAGTGAGCTATTTACACCTTTGTGTATTGACTCAACCACTGCAGCATCGACATCTTCATCTGCATATCCCAAGATGCAAGCGCCAACTGCCATAATTGACATGTCAATAAATTCACGCCCATCTAAATCCCAAACTCGACAACCCTTTGCTTTTGAATAATATGCGGGCCATACTTCTGGTGCGAACATTTCAGGTCGCTTGGATAGCAATTGAGTTCCTCCCGGAATTAATGCCTTGGCTCTTTTATATAACTCTGGTCCTTTACTATTTTTAAGTGTATTAATATCGATCATTTTATTACCTTATCTTCTTGTAGTGATTTTAAATATCCTTCATTGCGTACAATTTTTGAGTTAATTACTGACAACTCCGGGTTATTTTGAATAAATTGTAAAATCTCATGTGTTAAAAATGGTGTATCTGGTCGGTATAATTCATCAAAAATTTTACTTAGCAGTTTATAATCATTCGGCTCATCAAGAGTCCATCGATGCTGAGCCAAGCCCTGAAATAACTCTAATGCACCATTTTTAAATAAATTCGGATTATTTTCAATATATGGTCCAACATGCTCTCTCTCTGATTGTAATTTAGCCTCTTTCCAAGCCTTCTCTATTGCAGAAAATGAAAATACAGTACAATCCAAACCATCCGGAAATTCGCCACCAAGTCCATAACAATCATACTCTCCAGATAAATATCCAGTAATTACTGCATCTACAACTACCGGATCAATTACTGGACAGTCACCAGTAATTCGCACAATTGGATCTGCATGATGAATTTTAGCAGTCTGGTAATAACGATCTAATACATCTTCAAGACTTCCGCGATAACAATCAATATTATTATATTCGCAATAATCAGCCACTAGATCATCACTAACTTCATTTGTGGTAGCTACTACTATTTTGTCAATCATTTTGCAATAAGACAGGCGCTCAACGATATGTGCTAATACCGGTTTATTTGCTAACGGCATCAGCACCTTTCCCGGTAAACGAGATGAGCTCATACGTGCTTGAATAATAGCAACTACTTTCACAATGAACTCCACTCAGAGGGATTAAGTAGCCTTGTATCTGTAATATGAAAACTTTCTGGAAACTGGCTAATGTTGTTAGCCACAGCAATTATATCTTTAAACTGATTTAAACTATCTACACCAACAACAACTCTTGAAATTCTATCGTCAGATAAAGCAAAAGATACAGCTGCCTGAACTGGTGTACTATTATTTTCTCTAAGCCAATTTTCCCAGTCACTCCATAGAGTAAGCCATTTGTTAAATTTTTCTGGCCTACTGTCCTTGTTCATTAGTAACAGCCCCTGTAAAAAAATAGAACGAATATGTATTTCCACATTTGCTTCACTCATGCGTTGCAACCAACCACTTGTCTCCAAACGTCGATCAAGAATATTATATGGAGCCTGCACTAAGTCAGGTTGAAACGAATCCCATAATTTGTCTAATTCATCTGGAGTGTAAATAGAAAAGCCGATCTTTTTAACTAATCCATCACTTTTAAGCTGGAGTAATATACTCCACAAATCCTTTTTATCTGAATCAAGTAGCTGATTAGGCCTGTGCAGAAGAAGTCCTGATAAAGTTTTAACTCCAAGAGTGTTTAATGACTCTTTTACATGTCTTTCAACCCATATTCTTAAATTTCCATAATCATCTGGAATTTCAGGCAGCTTCGTGATTACCTGATAGCCATCTACTCCAATTTCACCCAGGCACTGCTCACTTGATCCATACGCAATGGCTGTGTCTATTGTATCAACCCCATAACTCATGGCATGCGCTAGAATGCCTTTCGCCCCTAATTTATCAACTTGCCCATTAGTATTTGCAATACCGTAATTTATTCCAAATTGAACTGTCCCTAATGCAATCTTCACAACTGTAATGCTTTACGTAGTGAAGAAATAATAACATCTTGCTGCTGATCTGTCATAGTTGGGTACAAAGGTAAACTTATAGCATCTTTGTAGTATTGCTCCGCCTGCTCAAGATCGGTAAAATTAACGCCTGTTTGTTGATAATATGGCTGCGTATGTACAGGTATATAATGTAAATTAACACCTATACCGCTCTTTCTTAAATAGTCAAATACTTGCTTATGTTTGTGTTTATTTTTTAGGCGAATAATATACAAGTGAAAAGCGGAGTATCCGTCATTATGTTGGTATGGAGTGACTAGTGGAATGCCTTTAAGAAGTTCATTGTATCTAGTGGCAAACTCATGTCGACGAGAAACATTATTATTTATTTTTTTAAATTGGCTAACCCCTAATGCTGCCTGCATATCAGTCATACGGTAGTTGTATCCCAATTCTATTTGTTGATAGTACCAATCACCATCT
>Ga0233442_1001464_pt1 | contig 18117 bp, 22 predicted proteins | sample SI_123_September_3_FD_182789 | JGI IMG/M metagenome (GOLD analysis project Ga0233442, IMG submission 182789) | Seawater microbial communities from Saanich Inlet, British Columbia, Canada - SI_123_September2016_150_MG | ecosystem: Environmental > Aquatic > Marine > Inlet | place: Canada: British... | reverse complement strand
TTCTCTTTTAGAAGTTACATCATCTTTTTTAGATGATTTAAGATATTCGTTTATTTTGCCATTGATGTTAGATCCAATACTAGATATCGATTCAACTAATCCCATGTTGATAGTAACTGGAGCGTTAATATACATATATCAATACAAAACACAATATTATAATCAAATATCAAATTTTTAAATATTTAGGTTACAGGTAATAAACCTTAATATTTGTTAGTTAAGAAATGTTTTTGAATAAATTAATATCCTTTGGCAACCATTTTACTGAAATGGAGTGCAGCTGCACCACCCAATACTTGGGCAATTACGTAAGGGATAAGGTCGTTACGTGTTAATTTGTCGTCAAGGTAGAACATTGTACTTACAGCAGGGTTGAAATGTCCTCCGGAAATATCACCGCCCCACCATACGGCGGTAGCTAAAGCAAGACCAATTGCTAGTGCTGCCATTTTCGTTTGTCCAGCTATGTTGAGGATTACAGATAAGAATATGAAAGTTCCAATGAACTCGGCTAAGTATTTTAACATTTTCATGTATATGTATATATATAACAAATTGAGAAAAAATATTTATATAATTAAAAATACTATTATACTCTTTTATACATAAACGAAATTCTTTATAGTTTTTATATTGAATTTATATATATTATTATGTACTATTGGGTATGAAACGAAAAATTATTTTTATTTTTATTTTTCGCCAATATGTAACAATAAATCCAAAACTTCAGGATTTGCTAAAGTCGATGTATCTCCAAAATCTTGTTTCAAAAGAGCTTTTCTCAATAATCTTCTCATTATTTTACCACTTTTTGTTTTTGGTAATCCATTTATAAATATAATATTGTTTAAACGAGGTTGTGCAAATTTTCCAATACAGTCCATTACACGAGATACTACGTTTTCTCTTGTACTTTTTCCTACACAAAAGCATACTAAAACTTCTCCTTTTATTTTATCAGGAAATCCAATTACAGCCGATTCGACAATATTATCAAATCCAACTAAAACGTTTTCTACTTCCATTGTACTGATTCTGTGACCAGCTACATTAATTTCATCATCACATCTTCCTAATACTTTCCAATCTCCGTCATTATCTCGAATTCCCAAATCCCCTGTAATATAATAACCATCTGGAAAAAATTTGTTTCCATAATAAACTTCTAAATACCTTTTATGATTATCTAAAATTGTTCTAGCCATACCTGGCCACGGCTTCTTTATTATAATTCTACCAACTGTATTAAGTTTATTGATAACTTTATCATTTTTATCTAATAATTCTGGATAAATATAAGGCATTGGTTGTAAACAATAGCAAGGTTTTTCTGTATGTTTATTTATTAAAGGTGAAAATATAACTCCTCCTGTTTCAGTTTGCCAATAAGTATCAACAATAAATGCTTTCCCAGAACCAACAACATTTTTATACCATTTCCATGCCTCTTCATTTATTGGTTCCCCGACAGAACCTAATATTCTTAAAGATGATAAATCATATTTAATTGTTTTTTCTTTTTCCATTAACATCCTAATAGCTGTAGGTGCAGTGTAAAATTGAGTGATTTTATATTCCTCTATCATTTTCCAATATCTAGAAGATGTTGGGAAAAATGGAGTTCCGGAAAAGAAAACAGATGTTGCACCAGAACTTAATGGGCCATAGACTATATAAGTATGTCCTGTTATCCACCCAATATCCGCAACACACGAATAAATATCCCCGTCTTTATAATCAAAAACTGTTTCAAATGTATGTGTTGCATACGTTAAATATCCACCAGTAGTGTGTACCAATCCTTTTGGTGTTCCTGTTGATCCAGATGTATATAAATAAAATAGTGGATCTTCAGAATCCATTTGTTCACACGTGCAATAATCATTAAGATCTTTTTCTATTATTACAATCTCTTCATCTTTTAACATTATTATATCTAATCCACTTACTGCTTTTTCACATACACTTAATAATTGTATCTCTTTTCCTCCTCTAAAAAAAGATTGTTGTGTAATTACTGCTTTCGATTTGGATAACAAAATTCTTTTTCTTAATGATTCTGCACTAAAACCCGCAAATACAATATTATGTATAACTCCTAATCTTGCACATGCCAACATTGTTACAATAGCATTAGGGCAACATGACAAATATATTGTCAATACATCTCCTTTTTTAAATCCTATTTTTATTAAATAATTAGCCCTATTAACGACTTTATTTAATAAATCACCATATGATATTTGTTGTTTTAAAGTACGATCGTCATTTTCGTAAATGAATGCCAATTTTGATGGATATGACTTTGCATGTCTATCAACGCAATTGTAGCAAACATTTAAAATCCCATCTTCGAACCAAGTGGCTTTTTTATCTTCATTATTGATTACACATCCGATAGTTGGTTCTTTAAACCAAGATAACGACTTTTTTGCTTTCGATAACCAAACATCCTGCTTTGCGTTTGAACTATCGTTGATGTTAGTATTAATTTTAATCATACTTAAAATTAATATTTATAATAATTATTCATGTAGTGTAAATATGCCACCTACAACCATATCTTCTTTATCTCCTTTTTTGATAAAATGTAAATTAATGTTGGGTATATCGTATTTTTTCAATATCGCACTCACTCTAGATTTTACATCAGTGACATTTGCTCGTGATTTCCCTTTTATTAAATATACTTTATATTCTGATGGAAATATACCATAATTTAAAAATATGGAAGACATTGATGTGCTTAATCGTTCGGATGAATTAACTGTAATTGCTGATTTTGCAATAACAGTATCTCCAAATGTGATATTATAAATAATATCTACTGAACAAAATGCCCCAGATAATCCTTTAAGATAAACACTTTTTTGCTTAAGTGTAATAACTAATTTTTGTCCAACATCAAAATCACAATCTGATAGCATTTTATCTGATGAAACTATATTGTTATCAACGTCCAAAATATCATACATGTCCAAATCAAGTTTTCTAATTTCAGACAATGCATTGAGAAAAACATTTAATTGTATTCTTTCATCTGATGTACTATGTACTGATGTATATAACGTTTTATTCAAACTCGATAATATTCGTATTTCGTATTCGACATATGGGGACGCCATTGTATATATATATATATATTATAGTATAATGTTTCCATAAATAAAATTATATATTGATAACAAAATTATTATTTTGATTATTATTTTGATTATTATTTTGAGTACTGACTAATTTTATTCTACTTGGATCTAAAATTAACGAATGTTCACTACCAAGATTCCATCCTTTATTATTTGGTATAAATCTAGAATCGACTTCAACTAAACAACCATATCCAGTTATATATGGATCAGTTACATCGTCAACAATGTCATTAATTCTATATTTATCAAAAAACTCATATAATAAAGATCCTTTTATTCTTGGATCGGTACGACCATACATAATAAAATCTCCAACATTATACATATTATTTTGTGTTTATTAATGGATAATATGTATTATATACTTTGATCATATCAATTTTTATTAAATAAAAATTGATTTATGATACAAATATAATATTATTTATTTTTAATGAACACAAAATAATATGAATCAATACGACCGTGAACAGATATTTATATCGTCTCTTTGTCCAACAAAACGTAAATTGTTTTTAAAATTTCTGTGTCACGATCTAATATTAAATCTTGCAGATATTATATCAGATGAATTATATGTATATGAAACATTTTTTATGGATTTGCAAAATAAAAAAACATGGAAAGTAAATATAGAATATGTGTTGTACTCAGCACCGCATCATCAAATATCAATTGATGATTTAAATTTTGAATTAATCAAAAACATCAATTTTGAATCATTTATTCTGTCTGATAAAGATTTTCGTATGGGTACAAAAATGGTCCAAAATAAAATAAAAAAATTACGAGATTATATGGATAAATCAAAAAAAGAATACGATGACGCTGAAATAAACATTAAAAAAATGATGTGTGGATTTTATTGATTAAATTATTTCATCAACAAGACCCTTTTCCAAACATACTTGAGCATTCCATTCAAGATCATGTTTCAAAAGTTTTTTTAATTGTTTCTTACCCATTCTAGTTTTTTTAGCGTAAAAAGATATAATTCTATTCATCGTCTCAGACATATTCTCAACTGAATCCTGAATTTCCATCATCTTTCCCCAAAATCCAGATGATAATTGATGAATTAATAAATTTGTGTTCTTTAACATTTGTCGTTTATGTCCTGCACATGATATTAAAGTACCGGCACTGGCAACAAATCCCTCGCAAATAGTAGTAATAGGGATCTCATTTTTTTCTATGTAATCAACAACAGCAAATGCGTCATCAACCGTTCCCCCGTTACTGTTAATATGTAAATATATATCTGGAACTTTTTCGATATTATATTCTAAAGCTACAAATTTTATTTCTTTTGTAACTTCCTCTATTTTTTGTATTAATTTGAAACAAGACTTTCTATCGACATCTGAATAAAATTTGATATGATTCCCGTCGGATTCAATTCGACTATCGTCATTTCCGTCATCACATCCAAGTAGCTTGCCAAGTAACATCTTTTTCAATTCAGGAGGAACTTCTGCTCCATCGCCAATTCCTTCCATTCCACTTTCCTTACTACAGATTGCTGAAAACTTTCTTTTGTATCCTCTGTTATGCTTGTACATGTGTATTTTTAATATTGCTTATTTATTTAAGTATGTATAATTTATCAAATATAAATCAACTTTTTATAAACAAATTCATCAAATGAGTATATTCCATTTTTCCAACATTTGACCAGTAGAAACACTTTGATTAATCAAATATATTTTATCAAAATTTAGTAAATTATTGTAACTAAATTTTGATTGTTTTTTGTGTTGATATGTTAATTTATATAATTTACTTTTTTCAGCCCACCTTAAAATCTTCGCATAATTTTTGTAAAAATCTGGACCATGGTAATCATACTCCCATTTCTTACCAACTTTTTTGGCTATGACTGGTGTTATCGTATGCGCTATTTCATGTAAAAAAGTAGGAACAACAAGTGCATCAGGTAATCTTTTACGATCACAATATAATCTAATATGAATGCATTTCGGAATTAACGAACATTGTTTTTGAATACCATGTTTAGTTTTTACATCTTTCCAATCTTTTTGTTCGTCACCTTTCAAATATGCAGCAAATGTGTCAGAAACTGGACTATTTTCTGGCAATATTTTAATGTCGGGTTTATTCACTGTGATCTTATTCTCAATCCAAAATAAATCTAGTAATTTGAAATATCTATCCATAATTGTATGAAATTGTTATCCTATATATCGGATTATTGCATTAAATAAAGTAATTTATATACATCAATTTATTAAAAATTCAACTTTAACATTTAATATAATAAACATTAGACTACATATTAGAGTATTCCTAAATAATTCTATTGATATTTTTACATAAATATGTGTTTTCACCGTCTAATTTATAATTACAGTTTTGCTAAAATAATTTCATTTTTCAATTTAACCGTTAACGAATTATTATATCCAGAAATCCCCCTTTGCTTAGGAAATCCAAATGGGTTTATTATCATCGGTATTGAATTTATTTTAATATTTTCACTAAAATGAGTGTGCCCACATACCCATAATTTTACAGGTTTTTTGAATAAGTATTCCAAATCAGTTGCAAATGCACTATTCATTCTATATATTTTTCTAAATTCTTTTGGTATTAACTGATATGATGGCAAATGATGAGTTATTACTATAACTTTTTTGTTTTTATATTTTACCAATTTTTTTTCTAACCAAGAAAGATTACTATCAAAAATTTCATTTAGTTTCTCTGAATTTATTATTTTATTGTTTATTCTTATTTTTCTTAGTTTTAATCCCAAATCAATATGTTTCATTTCATCCGACTTAGGGTTTGCCCATAAAGTCGTTCCAATGAATACATATCCATTGTATTCTTTTGCTTTTTTATTAAGAAAAGTTATGTTAGTATATTTATCACAAATTTTTTGAAGTTGAACATCTATTTCATCCATATCTTTGCATCCATAATATTCATGATTTCCAGAAACATAAAAAACATGTTCAAAATTTTTGGATACATATGAAAAGCAATAATCGATACAGTCAATACTACCTACATCTCCAGCTATTAATAATATATCTCCTGCGGGTTTTATTATTTCACTTAATTCGATATTTGGATTACAATTCAGGTGTAAATCAGATACAATTTGTAAAACTGTCATTTGATGGTACGTTAGAAATAAATGATTTGACAAAAGATTACGACTTCAACTTTTTAATTTTAAATTATATACATATGATAATTTTATTACCCTTTTTTTCTTTTTCTTTTACTTTTTCTACATTATCATATCCATTTTCAATAATTATCATAATTTTATTTTTTATTTCTTGATATTCTTCTGAAAGATGAAGTAAATGATAATGTGTATATAAAGTATCAAAACAACAATCTAATTTACCAATTTCATTAATTTTCAAAGATAAAAGTTTCAATATATCAAATTCACCGTATTTATATGAAACTATTACAGATTCGTAATTTCTGGAACACGGATTTCCATTATGTTCTAAAATAGATTTGACTAAATAATATTTACCATATTTGCACGCGAGGGAAAGAGAATAGATATTATGGTCATGTATCTCTATATTGTTGTCTATTAATAATTTAACAATTAAAAAATGTTTTTTTTCCATAGCAATTCTTAAACAACAACCAACATATACATCTGGATCAGCACCATTTTCTAATAAAATTTTAACAATTTTATAATTTCCCAAAAGGCACGATCTTCTCAAAAAAACACCATTATCATAATTTATATCTACTTTTTTTACAAGCGAAAGAACTCCATTTATATTATTAGTTTCACAATAATCACGTAAATTGTTTTCCATTTTAGTATATCATACACATATACTAAAAAAATACATTTTTATTCAAATATTACACCGACCGACATTTAAAATGAAACAAAAAGTTTCAAAAAAAATTAGGAATTTCTAAATATCGGTGGTAGCATATTGCTATGCCTAAGAACATAAATTCTTAATAAATGCACTCTCTGAGGATATTCCTTCTTCCCTCTCAAGCAGACTACCATTTGACACCTTTTTACAGGGGTTGGCAGTTTTTATTTCATAACCTCTACAATATCGTTGAGGTCTTGGTTTGTTGTTTATATAAGAATTAAAAAGTTTTCTTATATTTATACAACCATTATAATCACGGTTTATACATCCTTTCCTTGTGTTTTCCATTTTAAATGTTAGGACGGAATGTAATTTTCGTAATTTATTTTTATGGTCTGGTAAATATAAGTTTTCTCCTTTTTCTTCTGTCTTATGATATAAACAAGATGTTCTAAATTCATCTATATTAAAAACTTTAAATCGTTCTTTTAATTTTCTTTTAATTCCTAAATTTGGAGTTGATATAAAATTTCTCATCTGTTTTTTTATACTCCAATTTCCATGAATTACAATTAAATCTTTTCCAAATTTATTTTCTATTAAATTTAACATATTATCGCCTGTTCGTTTTTTATTTATAAAAGCATACCATTTATATTGTCTGAATTTTTCGTTTTCATATAATTTGAATAATTTATCATTTACTTTATTTTTTTCTTTTATATATTTTTTGAATTTAGTTAAATTACAAGTTTTAGAATTATACTCAGACAAAGCATTTTCTATTTTGCATATTCCTAGTTCATCTTTTAGATTTTTAATTAATCTTTGGTATTTTAATCTTTTTGTTTCTTTTACTTGTTGTTTATTACTATAAGTAAAACGATTTCCTTCATCGTCTATTATAGACAGTAAATCCCTTTTTCCCGGATCGATGAAGATACGTTTTCCTTCCAAATCCTTTTTATCTACTTCATCAATATAAGGAAATTCAATATAATCTATTTTTTCTTTTTTAATTTTAGGTTTTGATTTATTTAATTTCTTTTGATCTTCTTTCTTTTTCTTTTTTAATGCTTCTTTTTCTTCTCTATTTAATCCTTTATAATTTTGTTTGGCATTTTTCATTTTTTCCTTTTTATCTGTTTCTTCTTGTAATTTATCTTTATGAATAAATCTAATGGATGCTGAATAACCGTCTGTAATTATTGTATAATCAAAAACATAATTAGTCATTTTTATATCAATATTAAAATATTTGCTCCATAATCCATCTTTTGTATTTTCAATATCACATAAATATTTATTTTTATCTTTTTCCACAAAAATTTCAATTAACGATTTTGTATCTAATGGAATATTTTTTGGAATAATATCAGTTCGTAAAGGCATAAATTGAAACATTTTAGCATCTATTTCTTCTAATTGAATATTCATCCATATCATATATTTCAAATACTTTTGTGGTTTTATTTGTATGTCATAATAATAACCATTTTTATGAACTTCTTTTGGAATTATATTATTCCTATTTTTATTTAACCATTTATGGTATTTAATATCACAAGTTGTGGTATTGTTTATTATATCGTTCTTTAATTTTTTAAGGTCTTTGAATAATTGCTGTTTGAAATCTTTATTTTTCATTTCTTCTTCGTATTCATGTTTAAAATATGAATTGATAAATCGTCTAATATAATCAAAATAGTGCATTTTTATATTATTTTCAATCGCGGTTATAATAGAAATGGCATTGTAACCTAAGATTTGAGACAAATTAACACCATTTTCAAGTGTAAAACTATGAAATTCTTTAAATTCATTAAATAGTTCTAAATTATCTCCTTTTGGTTTTGGTCCTGCTGATTTTTCTAAAATAGATTTTTGAACCATTTTAATTGTATTTTCTGTAATTGGTGGTATATCTTTTTTTTTACGATATTTATTCAGAATCCATAATCGTAATAATTGATATGTTTTGATAGTAATTTTATTGGTTCTTATAATACAATCCATAATTTTATTTTTATTAGTTTGTTTATCATCATCAATTATAATATTCCTAAAAGGAACTTTTATACAATTGTATTTATCTGGTGGTTTCTTAAAAATTATTTTATGTTTTTTCTTTTTACCCATTCTATATAATTACTATACATTATATTTTTAAATACTTTAAACGCATAATTATTTAATTATCATCTTTTAGTTTCTTTTTTTTCATTTTTAAGTATGCTCTTTTTCTATATTCTTGTAATTTTTCTTTCGGTAAATTTTTCAATCGTTCATTTGATTTTTTAATACATTTTTCTTTGTTATTTTTATAATATTTCTTATTTCTATCTGGATTGGAATATTTTTTTAATTTATTTTTTAATTCTTCATTTTCTTTTTTAACCTCTTTAATTTCTAATTTTAATTTAGTATTTTCTTGTTCTAAATCACTCATTATTATATTATAATTAAGTTAATTTTTAAATATATTAAATTATAATATAATGCCTAAACATCATACAGAAGATTATAAATTAAGTGCTATTAATTATTATTTAGAACACAATACAGATATGAGAGAAACTTGTGAAATTTTTAAATGTAGTTATGTTTCGTTATATCGTTGGATAAAACGATATGACAAAAATGGTAATATAAAACGAAAACAAACAAAAAAGAAACCATATAAAATAACAAATGATATTACAAAATATGTTTTATCGTTAGTTAAGAAAAATGTAAATATTACTTTATGGGAAATAGTAAATTTGGTAAAAGATAAATTTAATATAAATTTAACAGACCAAACTATATTTCGTATCTTAAAGAAAAATAAAATTACAAGGAAACGTTTAAGAAGTAAATATTATCCTGAAAAACGCGAAGGACAGGAAAAACAAGATTTAAAAACATTTTATAAAACATTAAAAAAATATAATTATAAAAAAACAATATCTATTGATGAAACATCAATTTATTTGAATATGACTTTGACATATGGTCGTTCAAAATCTGGAACAAGAGTAATTAAAAAAACAAATAAATATCCATTCAAAAAATACAATTTAATTGTTGCTATTAAATATAATAAAATAATTGGTTGGACTTTATACGAACATCTAAAAGGTGGAATAAGAAAAGAACAACAAATTGAATTTTATAATAAATACATAAATAAAAAATATAAAAATCATTTAATTTTGTATGACAACGCCAGTCCTCATAAATCACTATTATTGAGACAAATAATAAAAAATAGTGGTAATCATTTATTATATTGTGTTCCTTATCATCCTGAAACAAACCCAATAGAAGAATTTTTTAGTCAATTAAAACATTATATTAGAAAAAGAAGTCCTCAGGATTATAAAGAAATAAGCAAAGAAATAAAAAATATAATAAAAACAAAAATTAAAAAACAACATTTAGAAAATTATTTTAAACATAGTTTTAGAATTTATAAATAATTTTTGTTTCATTTTAAATGTCGGTCGGTGTAATATGAATCAGAAACATCTTCAAAACCAATAAATGTAATTGGCGATTCTACTACATCACTATATGGTGAGGCAAAATCTTCTTCGGTTGCTTCGATATAAGGCACTATTTCATCTTCAGTAATAACACGAGCTGGTAGATTAATATGTTTCATTTTAATATCAGCTATCTTTTGATCATTTGAATTATTTTTTTTACCTTTTGGCATTAAAGTGAATGGACATTTATCTCTTGACATAATCCACAATATTGTCGTCGTAGTTGCCCATAAAGTTACAATTATAGCAATGATTATCCATATAGTTTTTGTCTTATAGAAAGGTGTTTTAGGTTCCATTTAATTATATATATTCAACTAGAAAATATTTATCATCAAAGTAGATAACCTATATATTTTTTTGTTAATAAAAAAATAGTTGTTGATATATTTTTGCATTTTGAAATAGTGAATTAGTAAATAATTATTTAGTTAATCAAAAAAGAGTATTATCATTAATAATATTATCCAAATACATATTTATCTTGTTTATAATTTTATTTTTGAATTGTTCATTATTTACAAAATCACCTTCAAATGGAATAACTATAACACAATTATTTTCATCTTCTAGATATTTATTTATTATATTTTCATGTAAATCGTGAATTTTTTCCAAAAAGTTTATATCTATATCTTTCTCTTCTTGTCTTCCCCTGTTTTTAATTCTGCATAAACAAGTTTCAGGGGATGCTTTTAAATATATTATACATCTCTTTTTTTGTTTATTGTGAAATTGTTCGTAATTATCATGCCATAGATTATATAATTTCCACTCGAATTCAGAAATAAAATTATCATCATGTAAACAATTTGCAAAAATGGCTTTATCAAATTCCATGCTTCTATCCGAAATAACAATTTGTTTAATCGTAGATTTTTTTGCTTTTAATATATTATTCATACGTGTGATATATGCCAAATTTTGAAATGTGTAACTCCATCTATTTTTATCAGCATAATATTTTCCCAAAATATTTGTACCATCACTATCTTTAATGTTAACCCATTCTGAAACTGGCTCTAATAATACTTCTGACATTTTATTAATCTGTGATATTTTAGGGAGTGTTCCGACTAATGAAGATTTTCCAACACCAATATTTCCCTCTATTGATACAAATATTTTTTCTTTTTTTCGTTTATTTAACATAATAAAATTATATATTTTTAGTGTTATATAAATTACAAATATACATATTCCTGATACACAGACGTTAGCAAGTTCCATTGTTTTATTTTACTTATTAACAACAATATTTAGATGATACAAATATATTTTCATTTTTTTTTACTGGTCGACAGATAACTTACATTGAAATAAATAATTTGGTAGCTTTGTTATATGAAGACTTGGGGTATTTATAAAAAGATAATTCCAGAAAGATTTACAAAAAGTTATAATTTAATGAAAGTATTATATACAACTCGAAGAGCAACTATATTTTTAGTATCAGATTGTAATAACGAAAATAAAATAATAAAAATAACAGATAAGAGAACAGGTCCGTCAGTAGAAATAGAACTTTTAAAAAAATTAGATCATCCTCAAATAATAAAATTTATTGATACTGAAGAAACAACTCGTTATTGTACATTAGTATTTGATTACTATGGAAAAGATTTTTATGAAATGAGTAATCAATATAGATATATGAAAGAAGATAATTTCAAAAAATATTTTTGCCAAATGGTGGAAATAGTTAAATATTTACATAGTCAAAACATCATTCATGTTGATCTAAAATTAGAAAATTTTTTGTTAGACAAAGAGGGGAAATTACTTCTAATAGATTTCGATTTATCTAAAGAATTAAAAGATAAGACTGAAATATTAAGTAAAAGAAAAGTTGGATCATATGGGTTTATATCGCCAGAAATATTAAAATCAATGACATATTCTAAAAAAGTAGATATATGGTGTTTAGGTATAATATTATATGTTTGTTTGATAGGATGTTACCCGTTCGAAATAAGAAAACATGATTCGTATATTAGAAATGGAATAGACAATGAAAATTATATATTTCGTCATTTGGAATATAATAAGGATATTAAATTATCAAACGAAGCAAAAGATTTAATAAAATCATTATTGAAAATCAATCCGGACGACAGACCAACAATAGAACAAGTTATTGAACATCCATGGCTAATAAAATAAATATTGAATAAAAATATTTTTATAAATTTATTGAACCTATCGTATTACTAAAATATGATAGATTTTGAAAAAAAGGCCAATGAAATTATTAACAAAAAAATACTTATTGTAAATGGACAAAAATTTAGATTTCACGAAATAGAGTTTTATTATTATTCGAAAAAACATCTTGATGTATCGTGCCACAAAAATGAAATGCAAATGTCAAATGATCAATGGTATTTTCATAGAATGGGTAAAAAAAAAGAAGATGGGTACAAAGGTGGAACTTATAAAGGATTGGACATGACAATTGGATCGGAAAAAAACAAAAATTACGGTGGTATATTGATTAGAACGATACAAGATTGTGATACTGAAGAAATTATCGAAGGACCATGTAAATGTGTTAATAAAATATTAGAGATATGTAAAAAAACATCAATAAAAGAGTTGGTAGATACCATATCATTGAATATATATGATAATGATATGTTGTATATAGAAGAAGATAAAAAACTTAAAAAAATAAAAATAAAAACTGGAACGAGAGTTGGATTAACATTAGCAAAAAAAGATATGGATAAATGGATATTTCAACCATATAGATATTTAACTAAATATGTAAAAAAGGAAATGTGGGGATCAATTCTATTGAATCAAAAAATTTATAAAAAAGATAAAAAATGGGTTAATCGTTTGCCAAAATATTTAGAATATTGTGAAACCGGTAAACACTTAAATGATATTGGAAATTATAAAAAATTAAAAACAGTTTCTGATAAATGTATATGCTTTGGCTATTATTCAAAAAACAATTGATTTATAAAAACAAACATAAAAGTATATCCTTATAAATATAATAACTATTTGTGAAAAATGTTGAGTAAATGTACTTGCAACGATAATAACTGTAGTAAAAAGAACTACGCATTGGACAGATGTTATAGACATCTTCTTAATGATCATATGAAATTTCCAGAAGGTACTAATAATGCATTAAAGGCCCATTTATTACTTGATAGATCATCTCAAAAACAAAAAATAAAAGAATCAGATCAAATGATAATGAATATACAAAATGAATTAACTTCTGGTATATTAGCAAGAAAATTATCAATAAAAAAAATAATCCAAAAATTTCATACAAAATTTAATGAAAAAACGTTAAATTTTAACAAGGATGATATCGATTCAATCAAATTATTTCACGATTCATTTGGTACTAGAAATAATAATATTAACGATTTAATAAATAAAAAGGTAAAATCGAATCACGTTTGTATTAGAGTTTTAAATAATATGTTCAAAAAATTAATGAACATATACAAATATCAAGATATTGAAGAAAAAATTGAGGATTCGGAAAGTGAAGATAGTTACGTATATACTTATAGTGATCAATTATTAATAGATGTAGCAAGTAAAGTTTCATTGTGTCATATATTAGATTTATTTAACGAAATTGAACCAGATATTGACAGAAATCAAACAAAATTTACAGATAAAGAAATTCATTATTTAAAAAAATATTTTCAAAATATCTTAAAATACGATAAAGATATACAATCAAGTAGCTATTTATTATGTTACCAAATGAAATACAATGAATCGTTAATAGAATCGAAAAAAAAGGAACAACCGGTTAATTTGGTTAGATTATTTATGCCAAATTTTTCTGTTGTTATAGAAGAAATTTTAGAATATATTAGTGATTTTCACAGCGACAGAATGTTATATATAACTCACTCAATGAGTATGGCAGAAGAACCAGCTGTATCCAGAGTTCTTAAACCATCTATTTATGGTATTATGTTTACAAAAAACAATCACATCAGGGAATTTGTGATTGAGTTTGATGCACAATTTCATTTTTTCAGTTTAGGTAATTTCATACCGTTATTTCAAGAAGTAATGAAAAGAGATTGTGTTCAAGATTTTTACATGTGGAAAAATAATATTTCTATCCTTAGAATTCATTATAAAAACGAAGAAGATATTGAGGAATTAGTTGATCAATATATAAATGATTTATGGGAAGATGAAAAATATATATGGAGAACATCAAATCCAGATAAATATAAAGAATCGTATGCGCATATTAAAACATGCAATGTCGAACAAGATGATTTTGATATATCTAAAATGGCAAAACAACTTGGACTAAAAGATCCAACAAAATAATATATAATCAATATATTTTATTTATAATGTAAATATATAAATATGAAAATAGATTCTCATTCATTAGGATGGATATCGATTACAATGGGTTGGTTAATTATAGCATGGATGTTTTATTATAATAAACATTTACAACACCACAAATTACCAGCAGTGTTACATATTGTGGGATTGTGCTTAATTATCTATTCAGATAGACCAAAAATAGAATTATTCAAACTATCGGCACTAGTAGCATTCGGATGTTTATTGTATGCAATGTATGAAAGTGATATGATGAAAAAAATGTTCACATCAACATCAATATCATCAGCGTCATTAGGAAAATTAGTTCATTATTAATTATAAAATATAGTTGAACATTTAATATATTCTTTCAATTTATTAAATGTAAATACAAAAAATTGTCGTTAGAAATAATATATATAAAATCGAAATTCAATATAAAGTACTTTATGATCCCAAATTGGATTTTATGTAGCAAAGACGAAGAATTATGCAAATATTGGAAAAAATATTTTAAATCAGATGATCAGAAAAATGTATTTATATATGAAGGAGATATACGAGCTGTAAGAACATCTGGGGTTACAGCGTATATTTGTTTTACATCGTCAATGGGTCTTCTAGATTCTCATATAAATAGAGTGTATAAATATATGTTTCCAACGCTTCAACATCAACTAAATAGTGCAATAATGACAACAGGATTTAAAACTAAATATGGACATCCATTTTTACCAGTTGGAAGCGCATTTTTGATTCAAGTATCGCCGACAGCGTATGTTGTATGTTGTCCATATATGTTGTTACCACAAGATATATCTAAAACAAATAACGTTATGGTATGTTTGAGATTGGTTATAGAATTATTAAATAAATTTTCAATAAAAAATCCTGATAAAATACAAAATGTGATTATACCGGGTATTAAAAAAGGAGAAATTTTACCACAACAATGTGCAAAAGATATGTTTGCAGCATGGTCTACATCGGTAAATGTTGATACGTTGCAAGATAATCCAATATTTGCATATAATCCGTCAATAATTTACACACAACCACAAACATCAACAAATCATCCTTTCATAAAATAAAATCTATAAAATAAAATCTTACGTTTAATATATAATTAAATGGATTACTCAAGTATGGATTACTCGGTAACAAAAAAATCAAATACAAAGATGATATTAATAATTGTAGGTATAGCCCTGGTAATAATAGCATTGGCTGTTGGTGGATATTTTATTTATAAAGAATTTGATGGCAAAAAAACATCTGATAAAAAACATAATACATAAACAACATGAACAACATGAACAACATAAACAACATAAACAACATAAACAACATAAACAACATGAACAACATGAACAACATAAACAACATAAACAACATAAACAACATAAACAACATAAACAACATGAACAACATGAACAACATAATATTATATACAAACTGAAACATATTTTTACATAAATATATTTTTTAAATATTTTTATGTTTTCACATATACAAGTAATAAATTAATCTGTTAAATCAATCGTATCACATACCATTTTTTTTTGTTTTTTCTTTGTTTTTTTATAATTGTCACTATCGGAATCACTTTCCTCCTCACTTTCAGAATCACTTTCCTCCTCACTTTCAGAATCACTTTCCTCCTCACTTTCAGAATCACTAACTACTTTATTAATAATTTTTTTTACTTTTTTAATATTTTTTTTAATTTGTTTACCTTTATCTTTATCATCTATCTGTACATTATTTGGATTAATCATAACCTCCAACATTTCTATTAAACTTTTATTATTTAAACAATCGGCAATATTTTTAATACATTTCAAATTAGGTTTTAATCCTTTTTTCATCAAAAAGCGAATAATAACAACATTGCTTTTAAAGTTACATGAATTCTCCAAACATTTAATAGTTGGTTTAATATTATAAGTATGTATCAATTCTTTAATTTTTGGTAATGTTCTATTCGTGCACGCATATTCAAGACATTTTTCATCTGGATTCATAAATATTCCGAATGGATAATTATCATGTTTATAACAAGATCTCAACAGATTAATATCTTTTTTAACAAAATCATAGTCGCTAAAACAAGATAATTTAGTTTTAGATTCTAACATTTTGTCAACATCGATCGAATCAGGTCTGTATCCATTTTCAATCATAAGTTTTAAACAAGGAACAATATTACCATTTTGTGAGTTCCGACTAGATCTATATTGAAATTTGCCGGAAATACATCCTTGAAAATGTTCTTGTTTAAATACATATCTACTGTTTGCTAAATGAAACAACGATTGGTAATCTCTACATTGACAAAGTTTCAAAACTTGTGCGGATGATATATCATTTCCAAGAGACAAATAATATTCCAAAAGTGGAGAATTGTTGTTTTCACAAATTTGATCAATATCTAAATTATCGATTTTTATTTTTCTTTTTATTAATAATTGCAAAATATTACTTGAATAATTAAGATTTTTATAAAAATCTTTTAACAAAATATTATCTATCAAAACATCTTTATCTAATAAAAACCCAACAACTGCATCATTATAACTCAATAAGGCATGTTTCATTAAATCAGTTTTGTATTTAAATCCATTTTCGGTATTTTTTAAAAGGAGAACAATCGTCTCATTTGATAATTTTTTAGTTGACATAGAATATATTATAAATGACGAACTAAACTTAGTATAATTAACCATAATTGGTAATAAAGTATTAAGATCTGGTGGTGATAATTTTTGATTTATACATACACCACCATAAGACTTTTTAATTTGTCCATGTTTGCTCAATAACATCAACAAATCAAATCTTTTTATACTTCCAATTCCTTTGTTGGTCCCGTAACTATGATCGCATGTATAAGAATAATCTTTTATCATTCTCAATGCAATCAAATCAATCAAATCTTGAGGAAATTTGTATTTTCTTTTATCGAAATCATAACATTTATTGAAAATTTCGACACAAGAATGTTTATAATAAGCGCATTTTTGTGTTAATAGGGTGCGTAGTGTTTTGATGTCATTATCTGTCACTGGTGTCATTTTTTGGTATATATAAAAGAAATATTATTTGATGATATATATATATCAATTTTTTATGTAATTCACCGTAAAAAATAAGTATAAATAAATAAATTATGTTAAATTCATAAATAACTTCATCAACATCTCTTGCTCTTGTATAGAAGTAACACCATTATTCTTACCAGCATTACACATTTCACAAGACATA
>Ga0233442_1001463_pt1 | contig 18121 bp, 12 predicted proteins | sample SI_123_September_3_FD_182789 | JGI IMG/M metagenome (GOLD analysis project Ga0233442, IMG submission 182789) | Seawater microbial communities from Saanich Inlet, British Columbia, Canada - SI_123_September2016_150_MG | ecosystem: Environmental > Aquatic > Marine > Inlet | place: Canada: British... | reverse complement strand
CAACATGAGAAGTACTATCTACAAGAAACGGTGTACTATATTGAGCTGTAGGTGATGCCATTTGTGTATAGGCACTCATAACAGGAGCATTATAAACATAGTTAATATAGTCGTTTAGAAGTAAACCTGAATTCCCTCCAAAATTGACTGTTACGTCAAATTTTGCATAGGTACTACCATCAATAGGCATATTAAACGTTGAATTTGTTCCAATATTAAGTAAATAGTTTGATGGGTTTAGTGCGACGAAAGTAGCTGATTCTAAAACAGGATCAACGCCATAATTGTTATAATAGTAAGGTGTTACAGTACCTGCTGTTGTATTAATATCAACAACAATAGTAATGTTGGCATCAGTATTTACCGATGTTGATAATGTTATATTTCCATCCGATAAACTCTCAGAACCTGAAACAACAGTAGTAATATTAGTGTCATTATCAAGGATTTTAATAGCTGTAATATTCTGTTTTGTTAGGTTGACATCACTTATATTTAAAGTTACCGTATAGGCGTGAAGTGATAGGGAAAATAGTGAGAAAAAAAGAAGAAATTTTAATATATATTTCATGTGTATGTACCTTAATATAAAAATAATCGAAATTATAACATAGCAAAGCTCTTTTTTACATCAAAAAAGCTATTATTACTTTATGATAAAACGATATGAAACTAAAAAAATATATGTTGGTGATGTTGCTGTAGGTGGAGATGCTCCTATTTCAGTGCAGTCAATGACGTACTCACAAACAAAAGATGTAGCGGCTACAGTTGAGCAGATAAATCGTCTTCATTTTGCAGGGTGTGACATTGTTCGTGTCGCGGTTCCGGACATGGAAGATGCATTAGCGTTAAAAGCTATAAAAGAGCAAATTTCTTTGCCATTGGTTGCGGATATTCATTTTAACTATAAACTTGCTTTGGTTGCTGCTGAAGTAGTGGATTGTATTCGTATTAATCCGGGAAATATTTCTGAACCTAAAAAAGTTAAAGATATTGTTAAAGCGTGTCAAGAGCGTAATATTCCTATTCGTATTGGGGTGAATGCCGGAAGTTTAGAAAAGCAATTTGAAGATAAATATGGACAAACTGCCGAAGGTATGGTTGCTTCAGCCGAGTATAATATTAAATTTTTAGAAGATTTAGGATTTGATGACATAAAGGTCTCTCTTAAAGCAAGTGATGTTCAAAGAACGGTTGATGCTTATCGAATGTTACGTCCTAAAAATCACTATCCCTTCCACTTGGGTGTGACAGAAGCAGGAACAAAGTTTCATGCTACTGTAAAATCTTCAATAGGTTTAGGTGCGTTATTACTTGATGGTATTGGCGATACTATGCGTATTTCAATTACGGGTGAACTTGAAGAAGAAATTAACGTAGGTCGCGCGATTTTAAAAGATAGTGGGGCGGCTAAAGATGGTCTAAATATTATTTCATGTCCTACATGTGGTCGTATTGAAGCAGACTTAGTAACCGCTGTAGATGAAATTGAACAACGTACAAAACATATAAAAGCACCACTAAATGTCTCTGTAATGGGTTGTGTAGTTAATGCTATTGGTGAAGCTAAACATGCCGATGTTGCTATTGCTTACGGTAAAGGTAAAGGCCTTGTTATGGTTAAAGGTGAAGTAGTCGCTAATCTTGATGAAAAAGAGTTAGTGGAGCGTTTTGTGAGTGAAGTAGAAGCAATGGCAGAACAAGATGAGAACAAATAAAATGAAAGTAATTAGAAATGGAAGATAGTCTTTATAACTTAGGATTTGAACGCTCTATTTTAAGCTCAATTATTTTTGAACCATCTCAGTTTGATGATATTGAAACAGCATTAAAAAGTGAAGATTTTTATCTTCCATCACATCAAGATATTTTTAAAGTAATGCAAGATTTAGTGGCACGTGATTTGCCTATTGATGAAGAGTTTATTAAAAAAGAGTTGGTGAAAAAGAAAAAGTTTGATGAGGGTCTTCTACTTGAAATTCTTTCAGCGAATCCAATCTCATACACCAAAGCTTATGTTCAAGAGATACAAGATAAAGCACTTAAACGCCATCTTTTAACCTTAACAACAGAGATTAAACGGGTTACGGTTGAAGAAGAACTTCCTGCTCAAGATGTTATTGATATTGTAGAGAAGAAACTCTACGAAATTACACAAAACAATCAAGCATCAGATTTTAAAGATGCCCCTAGTATAACAAACGATACTATGGCATATATTGAAGAGATGAAAGCACGTGGTAATTCTGTTTTAGTTGGAGTAGATACTGGCTTTATAGATTTGAATAAAATGACTACGGGATTTGGTAAGGGTGACTTAGTTATTATCGCTGCACGGCCAGCGATGGGAAAAACTTCTTTTGCTTTAAATACTGTTTTAAATCTTTTAAATCAGAAAAAAGGGGTAGCTTTTTTCTCATTAGAAATGCCTGCTGAACAGTTAATGTTACGTCTTTTAAGTATGCAAACTTCTATACAACTTCAAAGATTACGTGTTGGTGATATGAATGATGATGAGTGGTCACGTTTAAATGATTCCGTTGCAACGATGCATGAATCAAAGCTTTTTGTAGATGACCAAGGGAGTGTTAATATTAATCAACTTCGTTCAAAACTACGTAAGTTAAAATCGAAACATCCTGAAATAGAGGTTGCCTTTATTGATTACCTTCAAATTATGGAAGGAACGGGAAGTAAAGATAGACATCAACAAGTAAGTGATATCTCACGTGGACTTAAAATGCTTGCTCGTGAACTTGAAATACCCATTGTAGCACTCTCTCAGCTAAATCGTGGTTTAGAGTCTCGTAATGACAAACGTCCAATGCTTTCAGATATTCGAGAGTCGGGTGCAATTGAGCAAGATGCGGATATTATTTTGTTTGTGTATCGTGATGATGTTTATTTATATAAAGAAGAAAAAGAGCGAGAAAAAGCTGCAAAAGCTGCGGGTGTAGAATATACTTCACAGTATGTTGAACGTGAAGAGGAAAACGCAGAGATTATTATTGGGAAGCAACGTAATGGTCCAACGGGACATGTTAAGTTGAAGTTTCAAAAGAAATTTACACGCTTTGTTGATGATATGGAACATGCACATCCATCAGCAGGTGGAGGTATTGAAATAGAGTATGTTAACGTAGATACAAAAGAAGCGACTATGGATGTAGGTGGTGATATGCCAAACGTCTCTATGAGTATTTTATAAACTAATGTACTTAAATCGTCCTGAACTTTTACAGGGGCGAAACACTATCTTAGTTATCATGATAGTTTTAAGTAGTGTGTTTCTTTTTAGAGTGATGATGCTTCATCAAGAGTATTTACATTTTACTCAGTTTGATAGTAAGGTGGTTGATGCTGAAGTTTTACGTCATTATCAAAAAACAAAAAACTCCAAAACCTATGACGTTTTAAAACTTCGTATAGACGGTTCTATTTTTTACACAACGAGTTATAAAAAATATGAACCCCTTCATTATAAAACTATCATGATAAAACTTTTTATTAAAGAGTTGAGCTTTTATGAGTATTTACATACATTTTATCTCCCCAGTCATATTATTAAAATCTATCATGATAGAAGTCAAAAAGAAAATTTAATTAATGTCATAGAAAAACAACATGAATCTAAGATTATAGAAGAAATTTATAAAGCACTTTTTTTGGCTATTCCAGTGTCAAAAGAAGTTAGAAATTCTATTTCAGCTTTAGGAGTGGCCCATCTTCTTGCCATTAGTGGATTTCATTTAGGCTTACTTTCTGCTATTATTTTTTTTATTTTAAAGCCTATCCTACGTTATTACTATAATTCATATACTCCCTATAGACATCTCAATCGCGATTTATTTGTAATCGTTTCGCTACTTCTTTTTCTGTATATGTGGTTTTTAAATTTTCCACCATCATTAGTTCGTTCGTATGGAATGATGATAGTTGGATTTATTTTGTATGATCGTGGATATAAAATTATATCTATGCAAACACTATTTGTTACAGTTTTTGTATTGCTAAGTTTATATCCTAAATTAATGTTATCTATGGGGTTTTGGCTTTCTGTAATAGGAGTATTTTACATCTTTTTATTTTTAAAAATTGAGTTAAAAAAACGATATCAAGTAGTATTCTTACCTCTTTGGATTTATATCATGATGCTTCCATATTCATTATATTTGTTTGAAACTTTTTCGTATTTACATCCCTTTTCTACACTACTAAGTTCATTATTTATACTATTTTATCCCTTGTCAATATTGTTACATATGATAGGTTGGGGCGCTTTTTTAGATAATGAATTATTGTGGTTACTAAATAGTGTATCAGTTCAAAAAGTAGTGCTTTCAGATTCTATCATGATAGCTTTTATAGTGCTCTCTTTATTATCAATATATAATAAAAAATCTCGCTATATTTTAGTGGTTTTTGGAAGTTTTATAACTGTAGGTGCGCTCTACCAAATAACATAGTTTAAGACCATGTATAAAAATAATCCATGAAATATAAATCCATAAAAAGAAAAAAATTAGAATTGAAAATGAACCATAAAGTGTTGTGTATGTCTGATTATAAAAGACGTAAGATATAAAACCATACTTAGCAATATTCCATGTTAACGCGGTGATAAAAGAGCTTATTAATGCTGATTTAGTATGAATTCTTTTATTGATAGAGATTTTGAAAATAGCAAAAAATAGCATCCAAATTATAAAATAGGGTACTATTGCCATGATATTAAACCATGAAGCAAATTCATTATTAACAAGAAGTTCTCGAATTTTAGAAGAGAGAAAAAATGAGAGCCCCAATGCAATTGGTGTTAGCGTTAAAAATGTCCAATAGGTAGTTATAGAGTTCCATTTACTCCGTTTTGGCACACGATATATTTTACTGATAATATACTCAAGGTTTTCAAAAAACAGTAGTGATGCAACAATTATCATGATAAAGCTAAAAAGCCCTAAGTTGACCGATTTTTGTAAAAATGAATCGATATAATTAGTAATAGTTTCAGAGTGTACCGGAACAATATTAGTAAAAATAAAGTTTTTAATATCTTCATAATACTCATTAAAACTCGGAAGATTAGTGACTGTCGTTAAAATAATAAGAAGCAGAGGAATCATACTAAAGAGGGTATAAAAACTTAGTGATGAAGCGTAATAAGTCAGTTCAGGGTCAAAAAGGTTTTTAAAATAAAACCTTAAATGCCTAAACATCGTTTTCATAATTTATTTTAATCCCATTTTTGCAGGATTTAAAATATTGTTAGGATCAAATGCATTTTTAATAGATTGAAAAAGTCCCATCTCTTCATCAGTAAAAGCCATACCCATATAAGGTGCTTTAGCTAAACCAATTCCATGCTCACCTGAGAGAGTTCCACCTAAATCAATAGTAGCTTGGAAGACTTCCTCAATAGCTTGGTAAGCGATTTTAACTTGTTCAGGATCACTTCCATCAACCATAACATTAGTATGAACATTTCCATCGCCAGTGTGTCCAAAACATGGGATATTAATATCATATTTTTTAGCAATAGCATAAAACTTTTCTAAAAGCTCAGGAAGTGCTGAACGAGGAACCGTAACATCTTCATTAAGTTTTTTACTTCCGTAAATAGAAAGAGCAGGAGAAGCGTTACGACGTGCAAACCAGATATCAGCAGCTTCTTTATCATCTTTAGCAATTTTAAATTCACTACAGCCATGTTCACGAAACACTTTTTCTATTTGAGAGAGTTGGAAATCTAAATCGGCATCTAAGTTTCCATCAACATCAGTAACTAAAATAGCACCGGCTTCAACAGGAAGACCTTTATTAAAAGTTTGCTCAACCGCACGAATAGTTAAATTGTCTAAAAATTCCATTGCAACGGGAGTAATACCACTTGCCATAGTGTTATAAACGGCTTCCATAGCTTGAGATACGCTATCGAAAATTCCCATTGCTGTTTTGGTTAGTTTAGGTTTAGGAATTAACTTAAGCGTCACTTCTGAAGTGACTGCAAGTGTACCTTCTGATGCAATTAAAATACCTGTAATGTTATAACCTGCGACATCTTTAATGGTACGTTTACCGGCTTTAATAATATCGCCATTTGGTAATACGGCACGAATTGCCATAACATAATCTTTAGTAATACCATATTTTGCAGCACGCATACCACCCGCATTTTCATTTACATTTCCGCCAATAGTTGAGTAGTCTTGAGATGCTGGATCAGGAGGGTAGAAAAGACCTACTTCTTCTACGGCTTGTTGTAAGTCCATGTTAATAACACCGGGTTGAACAATAGCTACCATATTTTTCATATCAATTTCTAAGATTTTGTTCATATGCTTTTCAAAGGCTAAAACAATTCCACCACTACTTGGAAGAGCACCACCTGTAAATCCACTTCCGGCTCCACGAGGTACAATAACAATGCCATGTTCGTTACAAAATTTTAGAATGTCACTAATATCTTGTTCGTGACGGGGAAAAACAACTGCGTCGGGCTCAAAATGCTCACGTGTTGCATCGTAAGAGTAGGCAATCATGTGTGCTTTATCGTTGTAACAGTTTTCTGCTCCAACAACAGATTCAAAATGTTTAAAATGTTTTGGGTCTAACATTAATTTTTTCCTTTATTAGATTTTTTATTGTACTCGCTAAGAAGAGTACTTTTTTGATTACTTTGGTTAAGAAGTTCTAAGTAATACTCGTCGTATACTTCAAGTTCACTTGTTCCTTTTCCAAACCAACCTGCATATATTTTATCAACACGAGAGTAAAAAGGAAGTTTTTCTTTTTCTCTTTTTATAGCTGCAGGGGTAATTTGTAAAAGTGAAAAAGATTTACAATCAAGAGTAAAAAGTGCTTCTTCTAAATAGAGATATAAGAGCCCAGTTGCACCAACAACACAGAAGTCTCTAAAGTCCTCTTTTAGTGGTGTTGGGTGTCCTTTATACGATAAAAATGTAGCAAATTTATCAGGGTGAACCCATTCAATAGAAGGAATTTTAGAACTTAAAAAGTGATAAATCTCTTCATCAGGAGCAATTAAAAGTGCTCTGTTATAAGCGAAAGCAAAAATAGCTTCATCGCCTACCGTAACTTCCCAATTTCCATTAGGAAGGGAATTTTGTGTTAATCCTGTGTAAGGTGATGTTTTAAAGGTAACTTCTTTACTTTTTTTATCATATGAAAGTACTTCGAGATTAGCAATAATAATTTGGTGGTTTTGTTTAAGAGGATGAACAATGAACCCTGTGACCCCAACTTCAACAGATGACTCAAGTGTTGCTGTTGCAAGAGTAATTTCTTTATCATGTGTAACCGTAGAAATAGTTGCATTCATTGAAGCTGAAAAAAGTGATGTCATAAAAAAAGAGAGCATTAGAAAGTATCGAAGCATATAAAGAGTTCCTTTTTTTTAAGATTATATCTTATTTATAATAACACTTAAGTCTAAATATGTATAATTAAAGAAAATCTAAAGGTTTTAGTATGAATTTAAAAAGTATTAAAGTAAGGCTAGTTGCACTTACTATTGTAGGTCTTGTTGTTTTAGGTACTACAATTACCATTATTGCTATTAATCAATCTTCAAAATCGCTTTTAGAAGCACGAATGAACCAACTTGAAAGTATTGCTGAGAGTAAACGAGAGAGTATTATGGAGTTTACAAACAGTTTGAGTGCTTTAATGCTCTCTTTGTCAAATGATTTAGGTACTGTTGAGATGTTATGGCACCTTGACGAAGCTATGGCAGAGTTAGAAAATGAAGAATTCAATGTGAATAAAGTTGATGAGGCATTAACAGCCCATTATCAAACTCAATATATAAATAAAATTAATTTTGACGTTCCAAAAGCAGAATCCAAAAGGGCTTTAAAAGGGTACATTCCAAAAACAAATAATGCTAAAATTGCTCAATTTTTATATATAGTAGATAACAAAATGCCTCTTGGTGAAAAACATAATTTAATGATGAACAAAAATCATAATGATGAATATTCAAAACAACACACTATTTACCATCGTAAATTTCAAGTAACACTAGAAAAGTTTGCACTGTATGATATCTTTTTAGTTAATCCTGATGGAGACGTTGTTTATAGTGTTCATAAAGAGAAAGATTTTGGAACCAATTTATTAAATGGTGTTTATAAAGATAGTGGTCTTGCAAGAGTATTTAAAAAATCTAAAACAGCACAAGAGAATGTAATAGTTTTTAATGACTTTACTCCGTATGAACCAAGTTTAAATGCACAAGCTTCTTTTATTGCTACGCCTCTATTTTATCAAGGTGAGTATGAAGGATCTCTTATTATTCAACTTCCTGTTGACTCTTTTAATAAAACAATGAATTTTCATGGAGAGTTTAAAAAAGCAGGTCTTGGTGAAACGGGAGAAGCTTTTTTAGTGGGTAATGACATGTATATGAAAACAGACAGTCGTTTTGTAGATGAAATTAAGGTTGAAGCAGTTCAGAGGTTAAAAACTACTATTGCTACATTTAAAATTGACACACAGCCTGTTCGTCAAGTTTTAAAAGGTGAAACGGGATCAATTATGGCAACAGACTATCGAGGTGTTGCTATTTTAAACTCTTTTACCCCAGTAGACTTTTTTGGCCAAAAATGGGGATTAATTGTTAAAATGGATAAAGATGAAGCATTAAGTAGTGTGGTAACTACGACAAATATTATTGTGACAATGTCTCTTTTTGTCATTGCTTTATTATCTCTATTTACGGTGTTATCAATTCAAAAACTTATTATTTCGAAGCTTACATTGTTACAAAATGCTGCTTATGACTTAGCAAAAGGTGAGGGAGACTTAACCAAGCAAGTTGTTGTGACTAAGGGTGATGAAATGCATGAGGTGAGTTCTAATATTAATGATTTTATTGAAAAAGTTAGAGTGACCGTTGATCAAGCAAAACAGATGAGTCATGAAAATACTTCAATTGCAGAGCAGTTGTCAACTACTTCTGATGTAATTGGTCGTAAAACAGATGAAGAAGCTCAGATTGTACAAAGTGTTACTAGTGAGGGTAATACACTTTTAGAGGTCTTAAAAGTTTCTATTGGTGATGCTAAAGCGGTAAAAGATGAAATTGATGAGACAGGTAAACAACTTCTTAATGCAAATGAAAAAATTAAACATTTAGCGCAAGAAGTACATACACGCTCTATGGTTGAAAGTGAAATGGCAGAACGACTGCAACAACTTTCAGTAGATACGCAACAAGTTAAAGAAGTACTTACTGTTATTTCTGATATTGCCGATCAAACCAATTTACTAGCTCTAAATGCTGCTATTGAAGCTGCACGTGCAGGTGAACATGGTCGTGGATTTGCAGTTGTTGCTGATGAGGTAAGAAAATTGGCGGAGAGAACGCAAAAGTCATTAACCGAGATTAATGCTACTATTAATGTTATTGTTCAGTCTGTTATTGACACTAGTGATCAAATTGCTGATAATGCGCATAAAGTAGGGGAGTTATCTCAAAATGCACAGCAAGTAGAAAGTGAAATTGATGATAGCGTTTCTGCGATGAATGTATCACTTGTAAAAGTAGATAAAACAGTTGAAGGATATATTGAAAATTCTAAAACAGTTGAGCATATGGTTTTACAAGTTGATAATATTAATGAACTCTCTTCACAAAATGCAAAAAGTGTTGAAGAAATTGCACAAGCATCAAACCACCTTACAGAGATGACTGTACAGTTAAATGAGCTGTTAAATGAGTACAGAACTTAACAGATTATAGCAATATAATAAAATTTTATAAGTAAAGTTTAAAGAATATTGATTTATCATACTTCTATAACATTTTCAAATAGAGAAGGATCTTCATGAAGAAAAAAGTTTTAGCAACAGTATTTGTAGTAGGTTTACTTTTACCAATAAATGCACACGCATTTTTTGGAACAATGATTAGCGGAATGACTCAAGTTGCAGTTGCAATGGTTAACGGTGGTGTATCAGTCGCAAACAATGGAATTGATGCAGGAGAGTCTGTTACCAATAATGGAATTGATGCTGGAAGTGATGCTTTTGGTGATATGGTAGATTTAACGTCAAAACTTGCTGATGATATTGGTAAAATGTCATTACAAATTGGTGTTATGGCAGATAGAATTGTTAATACTGAGCAGATGATGGCTGATTTAGTTCGTGATTTAGCAAATAAAGCACCTGCTCGTCAATCAGTAAGTTTAAACAGTATTACATTAGATATTGACTATGGAACAGTAGCGTCGTTAAATGAAGCTCCTAGTATGGCAATTAGTAATGGTGCAACTGAATATACACTTTATGTGTCAACTTCAATTATGATTGATAGTGATACTAATGCAGGTATTGCAATATCTCAAAATGTAGATTTTTCTGATGTTTGGGCAGATGTTATTGCTTCAACAAATGCTAATAAAATTTACATAGCAGTTAAAACTCCGCAGAGTACAATTTCAAATGTTGTACTTATTAATCTTCAATAGATTCCACTTCATTTGTAGTAGCATTTGCTACTACAAAATCGTATTAAAATTTCAATATTAGGGCAACATTATGAAAAAAAGAGTATTACTACCTTCCATATTATTATCTTCTTTACTGCTTGTAGGATGTGGGGGATCTTCATCTCCATCATCAACAGACAAAGAAGTTAACAGTGATTTACCTATTACTAATCCTCAAGAGACTACCTCAGATATTAGTACTAATGTAGTCGCTGACGCACCCCAAGTTACTACTTCTAGATTAAATCAAGAACTGTATGGTTTTAGTAATAATAAAGCACCTATTGCGAGTGGTAGTAGTCAATCCCTTGCGGATCTTCTTTTCTCTTACTTGATTGTTACTGATAATGAAAAATATATTTATGATGGTGCTTATGATGCGTTTCACCAGCTTTCAGATGAAGGCAAAATAACACCACCCTCCTCACTACTTTCTCTATCAGTAGATGAGTTTAATACTAAGTTTGTATTAGGTTTTTATGCCTTAAATTCTGGTAGTAGTGCGGAAGAAAATAATCCTGTTACTTATTTAAAGCAAGGACTTTCTTATGTTCCTAGTCCAGTTTCAAGAGCAGCACAAGCTCGTGCAGTACAAAGAAGAGGTGTTGAGAAAAAAATTGAAGACTTTACTCAAAGTTTAGTTCGCAATAGAACATTTTATGTTTACTCTGCAATTGTAAGTCCTGAATTTAATATCGATAAGGCAGTAACAGAAGCACGTTATAAAATGGGTTGGTTTAGTGGAAGTATGGACTTAAGTATTAATGATGGATTCATGACTGCATCTAGTACTTTTGGCGACTTTAAAATGTGGATAGAATTCATTGATAATGACCACTGTTTAGAAGTTGTTTTAGAAGATAGTAAAGGTACAGAGAATTTAAGTTATTGGTTTGTTAATGAATCTGACTTTGGTAGCGTAGCTTCTGCAGAACAAGCTAAAACGATATGTTATCAAAATGGAGCTGATGCTCCTGGTTCAAATGACAGTACTGGTGATGATACACCCACAACTACTCCTGGTGTAATTGATAGAGACGATTGTTCGTATCAAACTGTATATGCTAAAAGTCCTGTTGTAGGTGTGTGTCACCCTTATCCTGCAGCATGTGCAATTCCTTCTCATTGGAATTTATGTGATGAAGAAAATGCTGATGTTGTGACTTCAACACCGACTGACACTAATACAGGTGGTAATGACAATACAGCACCTGATGTTACCATTGGTATGGATGTAACAGGGTTAACACTTAATAGTGCTCTTATTGAGGCGTATAAGGTAGCATTACAATCAGATGTTATTATTACTGAAGTTATTGCCTTGGCTAATGAACATAGTGAATTAGCAACAATCTTTTTAGACACTATCAAAAAAGAGGGTATCTTTGCTGAACGTGTAGCACCTAAAATGGGTACTAACCAAGATTTTGGTGAAGCACTTTTTGCATTAATGAAAGAAAATAAATCTGTAAATAGTTATATTTTTTCTGCACTTGATAGTAATAGTTATAAGTCATTAACTGATGGACTTCTTTTATCTCAAACCAGTAGTAAACTTTTTGCAGATATTTTAGAAAGTGATAAATCTCTAATGCAAGATGGTGGTGCGTTTGAGCAACTCTTTTTTAACATTGGAACTTCGGTTCATGGTGATGCAAATGAAAATTCAAACGAAAAATTATTACGAGCACTATTTCAAAATTCAGGTAGTGCAAGTGATTTATTTAGAGCCATCAATCATTTAGACTCAGCAGGAACTGATAAATACATGAAGTTTTTATTTGAGGGTATTAAAGATGGTGTTGCCAATGATGAACAACGTTATTATAATCTTTCAGCAATGGCAGATGGTATGGCAGTAGGCATACGTCAAAATGGAAAAATAGGATACTTATCAAGTACTATTATCCATTTTGGTATTGCAGCTGGATTTAAGAGTATAAGTTATTCAAAAGCAATGTTAAATATTGGTGACGATTATTTGAGTAAAACAGATGTAACAACAACAACCGAAACTTTTACGTCTAATCGTGATAATTTTAGTGGTGCAGTACAGGAATTTCTTGACGATAACAATGAAACAGATACTACTTTAACTGTCAATGCACCAAGTGATGTTACTGAAATTTTTGGAACTGAATACAATTCAGAAGAAGAACGTATTGCAGCACTGATTGATGGTTTAGAAGCGGATCAAATCACAAATGTAAAATCGTACAGTACAAGTAAATACTATACAGATACAACGGCAACGGAGTACTGGACCTATTTACCATCACAAATAGAAAACTCTAATGAAGTATTACCTCTTAAAGGTGCAACAAGTTTAGCACTTAACTTTAAAGATGGAAGTGATTTAGTGCTCTATTTTGTAACAACAAATAGTTCATTAGATTCGGTACAATCGTTAGTGGGTTCTACAGATGTAATACAACTTAGTAGTGAGTATGCTCAGAGTTCAACACAAAAATACAGTGTTTATAAACTTAATGCAAGTGATGTTAATAGTTTAACTATTGATATGAAAAACAATTTACACCTCTTTTTATTCTCTTACTAAATTATTGTAATAACAAGAAAATTAATTTTCTTGTTATGCTTTAATTACTTTATTTCTTCCTGCTTTTTTCGCTTTATAAAGTGCATTATCCGCTCGTTTCATAACTGCCATTGGATCTTTATCTTTAGAACTTTTCTCTACAATTCCGGCACTAATATTTACAAAAATAGTTTTTTTACTCTTTTTATTTCTTACTACAAATCCTGAAGTTGCAACAGTCTCACGTACAGCATCAACATAAACAAAAGAGTCTGCTACACTTTTTGATGGAAATAAAATAGTAAACTCTTCACCACCATAACGATATGCTTTACCACCACCTGCAATGTCACCGAGTTTAGCGGCTACCATTTTTAATACTTCGTCTCCAGTATCATGCCCGTAAGTGTCATTAAACTTTTTAAAGTGATCAATATCAATCATAGCTAACGTGTAAGAACGACCAAGTTTCGCCATATCTTCAATGAGTGCACGACGACCAGGAAGCTCAGTTAATTGGTCAAAAAAAGCGAGTCGATATGACTCTTTAATTAAAACACTAAAGCTAATAATTAAAATAGAAAGATAGGCTAGTGCCATTGAAGTTGGAGCCTCTTTAAAATGAATAGCAACACTACTTAAAAAAGTAATAACAATAAAAGAAGCGTGATAACTCATCTGATAATGAAAGAGTGCAAGGAGTGAAAAAACTATCATGATAATAAATGTTGTAACTAAGGTAACATCACTTAAGCGTGTCCAAGAAGTTAAACTACTTTCAAAAAGATTTAGTGAAAATAGTATTTTGATATCACTTTGATAGGTAATAAAAATATAATAGACTGCTGAGAGTTCTACAATAACAAAAACAATTTTTAAAACACCCCAAAGTGATAGTATTCCACGCTCTTTAAATAAGGAAAAAATAAAAAGATGAATAGGAAAAAAAAGTGAAAAAATATTAATTAGAAGCGTTTTATTATCAAAATCAATATAGTTTATTAAAGTGAAAAATAAGATGAGTGGTACTAAGATAAAGCCAAACTGATTGCGGTTAAAGTGCCAACTTACTGCTAATACAATAATTGTCATGATAAAAAAGAGCTCGGGTAAAAAACTAAAAAGTTGTTTTGGAATTTCATCTTGATAAAAGAGTGTTGTGAAAAATGCAGATATGACGAGAAGAGGAAGAATAAGTTGATTCACGATACTAAGTGGTTTGTTCATAGTGCGACCTTATAATAAAATATTATGAAATTATATACTATTAATATCCATTATTTGAAAAGTATGTTAAAATTACCATATGAAAAAAACAGCTTCTTTAATATCTATAGTACTCGCAAGTCAACTTTTATCTACACAACTTTTTGCTGCACCAAAACTTTATAATGCTTTAGGAACTAAAGTAGAGAAAACTTCATTAAAGTGTTCAAAAGCATTACAAAATTCTAATATTTACAGAAGTTCTACAATGGCATCATGTCAAGAGTTTACAACTGAACTTAAAAGTGCTTTTACCCTTGCCGATAATATTCAAGCAAGAATGTTAAAGGGTGAAGATGTCTCTGCTGATAAAAAAACATACATTAGAACATTACGAAAATTGCATCGTAAAAAAAGTTATATTGCATTTTCATTGGAACTCAAAAAAGTGAAAGTTGATGTTGTTGAAAAAGTACAATCAGTAGCTATTATAGAAAAGAAGAGTGTTAAAAAAGAGTTAATCGACCCTAATAATACAATTGCATCTAAAACAGTGTTAAATGTAAAAAATGATGTAAAAGTAGACAGTATAGTTCTTGAAGAGGAAATACAAAAAAATAAAATTGATGAGTCTCTTGTGGTTGCTGTGATTGAACAAAAAGATACATCGGTAGAAAATAGTATTGATTTAGAAGATGATTTAGAACTTCAAGAATCACAAAACCAGAGTGTAGAAGTGGTTAAAAATGAACAAAAAGAAGTAAAAAGTACGAAAAGTAAAAAAAGTAAAAAATTAGTGGCCAAAGAACCTGTAGTTTCAGAAGAAAAAAGTGAAAAAGTCGAAACTATAGTAGCTAGTAAAGATGTTCCAAGTAAAGGAAAATCATCAAAAGCTAAATATGAAAATATGCTTTCTCACTATCTTGAAGATGCTGAAAAAGGTGATGCTTCAGCACAATACTATACGGCATTGGCTTATAATAAACTCGATGAAAAAGAGAAGTCGTATGAATGGCTTTTTGAGTCTGCTACACAAAATTACAGCGCTGCTCAAGCAAAATTAGGTATTCTTTTTTTAAATGGTTATGGTGTAATAGAAAAGAATAGAATTGAAGGAATGTTCTGGTTAGAAGAAGCCAGTGAACAAGGTGATGTTGAAGCTCCTTATCTTTTAGGAACACTTTATGAAAAAGAGGATCTTCACGAAGCTAAAGAGTGGATGAAAGTAGCATCCTCTCGAGGTCATAAAAAAGCTATATCATGGATAGAAAAGAACAAGCAACATTAAACTAGATAGAAGTTTAATTCTCCTCTTTAAGTGGCTGTAATGTCACTTCACAACTATTTTGCATAGGTTCGTTGTAATCGTATTGAATGTTGTTTGTAATCATCGTTTCAATATTTTTGTCATAGCTCTTTTTTATAATATTGAAGTTTTTAAGTTTACTCCCACTAAGCCGTTTTGTGGAAACTCGAATAACACCAGCTGGATTTACAGCACGTCCATTTTTATACAGTCCAAAGTGTAGATGAGGCCCTGTAGAGAGTCCTGTAGTCCCGATATATCCAATAACTTGACCTTTTTTAACATACTTACCCCGTTTAATACCCCGTTTAAACTTCTTTTGGTGCGCATAAAGTGTCATATATCCATCAGTGTGGGATATCTTTATTAAGTTACCATAACCACGAGTATAGCCTGCAAAGCTAATACGACCACTAGCTGCTGCTAAAATTGGAGTTCCACGACGAGCTGCATAATCAACTCCTAAGTGTGCTCTATAGCGTTTTAAAATAGGATGGAATCGTCGTTTAGTAAATCGTGAACTAATACGAGCATGAGTTACAGGACGATGTAAAAAGAAACCACGAATTTCATTACCTGTTTCATCATAATAGTGTTCATCGCTGTTTAAATAGATAAAGTGTCGCTTTTTACGCATTTCTATCATTGCAACTTTTAAAATAGGAATAGAGAACTCTTTTCCTAAACGATATTTTTGCTCGTAAACCATTGCTAAAATATCACCTTTTCTTAAGTCACGTCTAAAATTTAACGAGTTTTTAAAACCTGATGCAAAAAGTTGTGCAATACGTTTGGAGTGTGTCACTTTTAAAATATCTTGGTAGGGAGATTTTTCAATACGTAGAATAAAAGATTCTGTTCTTGTTTCACTTATAATAGGAAGGGTGTCAAATTGATAGATACCTTTTTTATTTTTGTAAATATGGAGTTGTAATTCATCATTGATAGGAATTAATACTTGTTCTAGACTATTGCTATCATTGTACATAAGTTGAAAGTTAATACCACTAATAATCTCTTCAGTAAGCTTTTGATCCTCTTTGTCAGAATCATAATAAAGAGCTTGTGGAATGTCCATTTTCTCTAAAAACATAAGATATGTTTCACCTTTTTTCCATTTTTCAATTTGGACGTGTGAAGCAAAAAGAGGTGCTGTAATTATAAAGTAAAGTAGTATTAAAAGTGCTCTGTTCATGGGTAAAATAATTTCCTAAATTAGTTGTATAAGGGTAGCAAAAATTCTCTTATAAAAAGCAAAGTCTTACTTGAAAAATAGATAAAAATAATAATTACTTAAAAAGTTAAAAAATATTATAAATTAATAGATATTTTCGTTACAATACATACATGCAAACAATAAAAGAGATATTACCAATTACTAAAACATTAAATGTGTTGTATGTTGAAGACGATAAAGTGCTTCAAAAAGAGACAGAAATATTACTTAATAATATTTTTAAAAGTGTTACTACTGCTGATGATGGTGAAGCTGCTTTGATGACGTATCGCACAGCAGAAGTAAATAGTTTTGACATTGTATTAACTGATGTACAAATGCCTCGAATGGATGGTTTAACACTTATACAACTTTTAAGAAATGACAATCCTAATCAAATTATTATCGTTTTATCTGCTCATGACGATGCGGACTTCTTTATTAAAAGTATTGAACTAAATGTTTTCTCTTATATCTTAAAACCTCTTAGTTTGACACAATTGAGCGATGTTTTATCACGAGTAACACGAGAACTGTATTTAAAAGATGAAGACCTTAAGTACTCAAAGCGATTAGAAAGCATAGTAAAAGACAAATCTAAAGAGATTGCAGATGCCTCTATAATAGATCCTTTAACTCAGATTAAAAATCAAGCCTCACTTTTAAAACGTATGGAACAACGTAAAGATAACTACTCAATAATGATTTTAAATATAGATCAATTTGGTATTTACAATGATGTTTATGGTTTTAATTTTGGAGATAAAATCTTGCAAGAAGTGGGTAAAAAACTTCAAAGTTTTACTAATGAAAAACAAGAACTTTATAGATTAAATTCAGATGAATTTGTATTTTTAGTCAGTGAAAGTGTATTGAATGATGTCACTCTCTTTTGTAAAAATATTTTACATGAATTTTCAACATGTACTTTTGTTATTGATGGGCATGAAATTAATATCTCTTTTACTATTGGGGTAGACTTTAAAAATGAACTCGACTGTTTACACCATGCAAAGATAGCCTTAAAAGATGCCCGAAAACATGGTCGTAATGATTTTTCTGTATTTGATTCGGAAGGTAATTATTTAGAAACACAACGTGATACTTTGTCGTGGAAAACAAAAATAAAAAGTTCTATAAAGAATGGAGAATTACGACCTTTTTTCCAAGCTATTGTAAATAATGAAACGGGAAAAATTGAGAAGTATGAGTCATTAGTTCGTATTGTTACTGAAGATGAAGTGATTCTACCATACAAATTTTTAACCGCAGCAGAAGTAACGGGTACACTGACAAGCATTACAAAAGCTGTTATATCAGAAGCGTTTAAAACCTTT
>Ga0233442_1001455_pt1 | contig 18193 bp, 15 predicted proteins | sample SI_123_September_3_FD_182789 | JGI IMG/M metagenome (GOLD analysis project Ga0233442, IMG submission 182789) | Seawater microbial communities from Saanich Inlet, British Columbia, Canada - SI_123_September2016_150_MG | ecosystem: Environmental > Aquatic > Marine > Inlet | place: Canada: British... | reverse complement strand
AGCACTTAAAAAATCCCTGGATTTAATTTCATTCACGGGGCATATTGGTGTCACTATGCCTGCATTATTTATAAAAACTACTTCATGTACATCTTGTAGGTGGCTGCTTATTTTTAGTGAGGCTACTTCCTCTATATTAGAAAAATCAGATTTCAAATATATTTTCATACTATTCATTACTGGATGAATATCTTGCCTTCCTATAAAAATAAACTTATATTTAAGGCTCATAGATACTAGACAATCATGAATTGCGCCACCCAAACCTGAAGTGTATCCTGTCAAAATAACTACTTTCATCTTACTCCTAAATATTGCATAACACGATTTACCCCGTGACCATCGCATACTTTGGACGATAAAAGACTTGATCTGCCTAGATTAGACTTAAATTCTTCAATATATTTTGGCAATTTTTCAATACTATTCAAGTCTTTGACAATACCCCCTTTTGAAAGTAATTTAAATACCGTCTTTTGATTATCGGCAGTCAACAATTGAATGGTTGGCAGACCCAGACAACACCTCTCCCAAGTGGTTGAGCCGGCAGCCCCTATTGCCATATCGCTGTCAGCCATAATTTCAGCCATATTATCAACATCGACTTTAACCTCTGTTTTATAAGGCAAGAAGTCTGTCTTAATTCGAACATCTTCTAGGTGAGGTGCCGATCCTCCCATGACTATAACAATCTTTATATCGTTAGGCAAGACACAAGACTCCAATTCTCTTATGATTTTTTCAGTGATGTTATCAATATCAACACCACCCATATTAACTAGCAATTGCTTAAATTCTGGTTTGGTACGGCGCTTTAAGCTATACTCTCTTCGGTTGGAAAACTCAGGTCTTAATAGCGCATATTGCGAGCCCAATAACAGCTTACAGCCTTCTGGAATAAATGCAGAATAGTCTTCTTGTTGGCGGCCAAATGTTTGGTCAAGCAAAACATCGCACTGGTGCTTGCGGTCGGCCAAATCATCAATCACCATTAATTTTTCATAATAAGGTTTAAGTCTCTTTTGCCACTGCTCATCTAAGGCGTAATGATCAATAATAAGCCAATCGGATTTTTCCGCTTTGAGTATCTCAATACAATCATCAGCGTCTTGTTGTTGAGTTGCCCCTAGCCAGTGAGAATGTGCTAACTTGTTATCAACCTCAGTCTCCTCAAATACCTCTAACTCATGAACATTAAATCCACTTAAACGAATCTTATCTATTAAGTTTCCCTTATGTTTTCGACAAATAAACTCCGCATCTGCTCCATTTTCTTTTAGCACTTGAGCCAGGGTCAGGCAACGCATCACATGACCTGTGCCCATTTGCAAAGAAGCATCAACACGAAATATTACTTTCATTAGTTTAGACGCTTAAATCCACTATGACACATAGGGCCTTCTAGCAAAGTGTTTACATCTAACCCCTCTTCACATTCCCTAATAATTGTAAATATTGGATCTAGCTCTGCAAAATACCCATCTACCAGCTCCTGTGTATGCTTCGTACAAGCATAAATACTGTTAGCAGCAAGATAGCCTTTCTTTAACATTTCTTGAGTAATTAAGGTTTTATAAGATAGTGCGTTGGGTAAATTAAATGTATAGCCACTCAGTGCTGGTAGGCCCCAGGTGCTGATATCTAATTCATGCTTATCAGCCAGGCTTTGCCATTGACTAGAAATATTGTTACCAATTTCAGTAATGGCTTGCCAAGACTTCTCTCGCTCCATGACTTCGAGTGTTTTTAACGCTGCAGCCGGACCTATACGCTCAGTCCAAAAGGTGGAGCTAATAAAGGTTTGTTGCGCCGCTTGCATAAATTCTTGCCTACCAATACAGGCAGAAATTGCATAACCATTACCTAATGCTTTAGCAAAAATAGCCAAATCAGGCTCTACATCATACTTTTTATGCAAGCCACCAAATGTTTCTCTAAAGCCGGATGTGCATTCATCAAAGATAAGAATAATGTTATTTTCAGTGGCTAAATCTCTTACCTTTTGCAGATAGTTATTTTTCGGCCCTTCATTTCTAGAAACCTCCATTTTAATAGCAGCAATTTCACCTTTATTATCTTTAACTAATCGCTCTAATTGTTCAATATCATTGTAGTTAAAAGGTAGTGTTGTACCAGTCAAGCCTCTAGGAACACCGTTTGGCTTCAAACCTGGTAATAAATGTCCGTCAAGATTTTTGTCACTATTAAGATTGGTAGACAAATACCAATCATGCCAACCATGGTAACCACAAATAGCAATTTTATCCTTTCCAGTAGAGGCTCTAGCAATGCGAATTGCTACAGAATTTATCTCACCACCCGCCCTGGCAAACCTTACCATGTCCGCCCACGGATGTAGTTCTACTAATTTTTCTGCTAGATAGACCTCTTCTGGGCAGTTAAGTGTTGACATATTTCCATCTTTTACAGTCTTAATCACCGCTTCATCAACTTCAGGATGTCCATATCCCAATATATTGGTGCCAATGCCCATGATAGACATATCAATATATTCCTTCCCGTCTAGATCCCAAACTTTACAGCCTTTAGACTTACTAAAGTAAGAGGGCCATTTTTCAGGCAAAAACATTTCTGGTCTTTTAGAAAGCAACATATTGCCGCCAGGAATAACTCTCTTTGCTCTTTTATAAAGCTTTTGCCCTGTACCCATAGTTGCACCATTATTATTCTTAATTTGTTGATTTTCTGCAAACAGTGCAGGCTGTAATTTTCTTAATTCTAATACTCGCTTCCAATCAAACAATATATCGGGTGAAAAATGTTCAAATATATTAGTCACCACAACCAAATCTTCTGGTTCATCAACCGACCATCTTTGATTAGACAAGTCTTCAATATGAGTCATTGAAGATTTTGAAAAACTATCAGAATTACGAATATACGGCGTCACGTGCTCTCTATCAAACTCTGAATCTGTTTCATTATTAGCGCGCTGGATAGACTTAAATGACATTACCTCAATATCTAGACCATCTGGGTAGGTTGCTGGATCTACATTTGAAAAGTAATCTACTTTACTATTTTGGTACCCTTGAATGCATTCATCAACTAGTGTCGAATCTACTAAAGGACAATCACCCGTAATACGCACAACAACATCTGCTTTTAATGATTTAGCTGATTCGTAAAATCGATTTAATACATCCTTTTCACTGCCTCTTGTGCATTGATAGCCTAAAGATTCAACCGCTAATTGTAGCTTATCATTTTGCGCCTCTTCAGAGGCTGCCACAACAATTTCATTCAACTCATTAGATTGAGATAGGCGAGTCAACAATAGCTCAATCATTGGCTTATTCACAATAGGCTTTAATACTTTTCCCGGCAATCTAGTTGAGCCCATTCTTGCTTGCACTAATGCTACAATTTTCATAACTTCCCCCAATTTGATGGATTTAATAAGCCAACATCATTTGTAAACATCTCGGGTGGAATGTCTGGCAACACTCCAGATGAAGCAGTAACAATTTCCTTTAATTGGCCTGTAGTATCCACACCAACCAAAACTTTAGATATCTCTGGCATAGAAATTGCATATCTTATTGTAGCTTCTAATGCCGTTATTTGATTGTCATTTAGCCATTCGCGCCATATCCTCCACAAAGCATTCCAGTGATTAAATTTTTCAGGCCTATCTTGATCATTCATTAACAATAAACCCTGTAGAAAAACTGAGCGTGCATGAACCTCAATGCCTTTATTTTTAAGTATGGATAACATGCCACTATCGATTAACCTTCTATCAAGGATATTAAAGGGCAATTGCACTAGGTCTATATCAAAATTATCAAGAATAGGTTGCAATTGATTGTGATCATAAACCGATACGCCAATTTTAATTATTTGTTCCGCTTGTTTTAATTCTTGCAGCTGATCAAATAATTTATCAGCACCAGGTTTTAATAAATCACTAGCATTGTGTACCAACATCCCGTAAACACTATCTTGTTTTAAATCTTCCAATGAATGATAAAAATCATTATTTAACAACTCTACATCGTTATTGTTTATTTCAAGGCTATCAAAGTACCTGGTTTTTGTAACCACTTTAAAATTTGAAGAATTTACCCTGCCAAGAACTTTTTCGCTATTTCCATAAGCAGGTGCAGTATCTAATAAATCAATGCCTTTTGAGTGTGCATAGTTCAATATACTTTCAGCCGCACCAGGTTGAACTTGACCTTCTGCAGAATTAATACCATAGTCAATTCCAAATTGTACTGTGCCTAACGCTAATTTTGATTTATGATTCATATTTACATATTTACAATTAAGTGTTGCCTGGCAATTATCTGAGTTGAAAACCCTTCTTTAAAATGAGATATAGACAACTCCTTATTAGTTGCAGGTAGTCTGTCTATTTTTAAATGCTTCTGCCCAATTTCATACCAATGAAGCCCTTTACGCTTCAATGTTTCTATTGCTTTCATTTGAACCGCATGCCCAAGTGGCTTATCAAATAATTCCCTTTTATAAGCACCTACACAATATAAACCCTGGTAACTCGAATAAGTAAACAAACCGGCACCAATCATCTGATCCTGAGCATTAGAAATAGTTACTAGAAAAGACTCCAATAAATCAATTTGTTTTTTTTGCTCATTCCAGCTCTCAATTGACCGTGTTGACTGGCCTGCAACTTCTTTATGTAGCAATCTAAATCTATCAAATGTCTCTTTTGATACACTTTTATGAACCTCTACCTTCCACTCTCTTAAGGCTTTATTAATAAGAGGCTTGAAGCTCTTTCTAAACTTTAATCGAATTTCTTCTAATGATAAAGATAAATCTACTAACAAGTGATGAGTAGAGAAGGCCTTATTCGCCCTTTCAGCCCACATTAAGTACCAGCTACTCATTTGCCCGTACTCCATATTGACAAATTGATTGCACTTTATATTTAAACTATCTGACAATGTGTCAACCAACTCGACCAATTGAGATTCAAGTCTCTTCTTAACTTTACGTGCCAAAGTTGGTATAAAAATAGGCTCAACAATTTCAACACCATTACTACTTAAAACCCATTTATTGTTCTCATTTTGATGAGCCATTAATGGCATCACGCCAACAGGCTGTTTGTTGTTATAAACAACCAGTGATAAGTTTATAGATTTATTTTGCGAGAAATAGGCAACATAATATTGCACAGTATTTAATAAATGAAAAATAGAGGGAATAGCTTTATACTGATCTAAAACCAATTTCCATGCGTCAATATCAGTACTTGATTCTGGAACTATATTCCGTACGATATGAGTTATTTGGTCTTTTGTCATAATCCTAATGTGACCGTTTAAGCGCCATCTTTAGAGTTGATATTATTTTATCTTGATCATCAAAACTTAATTGTGAGAATAGTGGTAAGCTGATAGCTTGTGAATAATAAGATTCAGCTACTGGAAAACTTCCAACTTTAAACCCCATTTCCAAATAATATGGCTGAGTATGCACTGGAACATAATGAATATTAACACCAATCCCACTTTCTCTTAATGAGTTGAACACTTGTTCACGGTCTATCTTTATCTTTCTTAAATCAATCTGAATTGGATAAAGGTGTAGTGCGGAATATGAGAGACTAGATTGATATGGAATTGTTATCGGAAGCTCTTTTAACAGTTGGTCGTACCTTTCTTGAAGAGTATGTCGCTTGACTATAAATTCATCAAGTCTATCCATCTGACTTACACCTAAAGCAGCTTGTAATTCTGTCATTCGATAATTAAAACCTAGATCAATCTGCTGATAATACCAAGCGCCGTCCGCCTTCTTTGACATTAACGCCTGATCACGCGTAATACCGTGGCTACGAAATAACTGCATTTTCTCAGACAATTTCTTATTATTTGTTGTGGCTAACCCCCCTTCTGCTGTCGTGATGATCTTGACCGGATGAAAGCTAAAAATAGTTATATCAGAATATTGACAGCCACCAATAGGCTTATCTAAATACTTACCGCCTATTGCATGAGATGCATCTTCAATGATAAAAAAACCATACTGCTTACTTAATTCATGAATTTTTTTCATCTCGCAAGATTGCCCAGCAAAATGCACAGGAACTACAACCTTAGGCAACTTTTCATCTTTTTTTGCTTGAATTAGCTTTCTTTCTAACTCTTCTGAAGATAAATTATAGGTTAGTGGGTTAATGTCAACAAAGTCAACCCTCGCTCCACAATACAGACCGCAATTTGCAGATGCTACAAAAGTGTTGGGGGTAGTCCAAAGATGGTCACCTTCTCCCAAGCCTAGGGCCAGGCAAGCAATATGCAATGCTGAAGTAGCACTATTAACCGCCACTGCATAATTTGAACCACAGTATTCCGAAACTTTTTTTTCAAATAAAGGGGATTGTGGCCCTTGAGTTAAGAAGTCAGACCGTAAGACATTTATGACTGAATCTATATCAGATTGATTAATATCTTGCTTTCCGTATGGAATCACGCCTAAATATTTCCAATATTATCTTTATTTACCTTAATCCACTGCTGAAGTTCAGAAATCTCCATCCACGCTTCATTAGTATCAGAACAATACATAAAGTCTGGGTCAACTTTTTTTCCACTTCCTATTCTTTCAGAATCAAGACTCCAGTCATGAATAGATGGCAAAATCTTGAAGTGACCTGGATACTCATAAGTATACAAAGCATCTTCCGGTCCAATCATTTGTTCATGCAGCTTTTCACCTGGTCTAATACCAACTTCTTTTTGTTTGGCGTTACTATCAACTGCTAACGCGACATCGGTCACCTTCATAGATGGAATTTTCTTAACATAAACCTCACCACCTTTCATATCGTCAAAGGCATGCCAAACTAACTCAACACCCTCTTCCAAAGAAATCATGAATCTAGTCATCCTATTATCTGTAATTGGAAATACCCCGTCTTGTGCTATTGACAGAAAAAATGGAATAACTGAGCCACGAGAGCCCATTACATTTCCATACCTAACAACTGAAAAACTCGTACCATGAGACCCGCTGTATGAATTACCAGAAACAAACAGCCGATCAGAGGTTAATTTAGTTGCGCCATATAAGTTAGCGGGGCTGCTTGCCTTATCAGTAGACAAGGCAACAATACGCTTAACCCCCTTATCTATACAGGCATCAATCAAGTTCATGGCGCCTATAACGTTAGTCTTAACGCATTCAAATGGATCGTATTCAGCGGTGGGAACAATCTTTGTAGCTGCTGCATGAACCACATAATCAACACCATCAAGTGCACGATACAGTCTATCTTTATCTCGAATATCTCCAATCAGGAAATTAACTCTCGGATCATCTTTGAATAATTTTGCCATTTCCCACTGCTTCATTTCGTCACGTGAAAAAACTATAATCTTTCTGGGATTGTACTTTTTCAATGTCATAGGGATAAAGGTATGGCCAAACGATCCTGTTCCGCCAGTAACTAATATAGTTTTATTTTTAAACATAAACGCCTTATTTTTTTATTAAATTTTTTTTATTTTATACTAAAGTAATCTTTCATTACTCCCTCAAATGCTTCAGATAATGCCTTTATATTCTCCTGATTCATAAGTTCTGGATTGCTAATTGGATCAAAAATATTTCCATTGTATGACTGTTCATATAATTCAGACAATAACTGCTTAGACTCCTGATTTGTAGCTGTATTACACTCATCCTCAACAAGACACCGTAATATATCTTCAGGCTTATTTATTTGAGCAACTCCAGGGTATTTGGACATCAGATGATCACCAAGACAGATCACTCTTTTTTTAGAAAAAATACACTCCAATAATATTGTTCCTGTTACTGTCAACACTGTATCTACTTGACCTATCACTGATGACATGCTAACTGAATGCGATAATGCAATAATGTTACTATTATTTTTAACAATTGAGATTAATGATTTATTCAGCTCATACTTTGACTTTGGGTTTGGTTTAACAACAAGTATATAACCATATTTTTTTAAAGATTGGGCTATTCTTTTTATAATTTCTGATTGATCATTCCATGGCTGTCCATATACATCAATGTTGCTTTCCGGTTGCATTTGCATGGGGTACAATACTTTTTTTATGTTATTAATATTAACTGGTATCTCTTTTTTAGATAGCGCTTCCCATAAGTTATAATTCTTCAAATGCAATCTGTTGTTTAATATTCTTTTGAAGGGGCTTGGTGTTATATGTCTTTCACCATTAATCCATCCTAAAAATAGCCTGAACATATCGCCAAGCCTAAGAAGTAAATGACTATCCTTTTTTTTCATATATGGAAGAACAACTGATCTTGTACTGATATCTGCAATCATTTTTTCTATATCGTCACCTTTTATCTGCTCTCTTGATCCACAAACCGGTTCAAAGGTATCGTATAGATAGAAGAAGAATCTATTTATCGGGTATCGTGAAGGGAAGGGGGTTAAATAAGGAATTGAAAGACGCTTTGCATTGTATATAGTTAAAAGTTCATGATATTGAGTGCACTCCCCAAAAATAAAATCTGGCCTAACTTCTTTCAAAATTTCATTGATTCTGTCATCATGCTTACAATAGTGTTTGTCATTACCACCATTATAATAAATACCTCGATCAGACTTTTTCAAAAAAGGGTATTTTTCAGAATTCTCGCACTTCTTAGAAGTATTTGATCTAATATTTAAATAATGAAAGAATCCCGCTTTAGGCTTGTAAAGCCTATTTTGAACAATCCAATGCACCTCATGACCGGCTGAAATAAGTTGATCGGATATCTCAGACCAAAGCCTTGTTAAGGCTCTATTTTCTACAAATATTATTTTCATTAATTACACAAACTTCCATTCGATATTTTGATAATTCGAGTGCATATTTTAAGTGTCTCAAGCCTATGGGCAATCATAATTACGGTGGTATTTTTACTCATGCTGTGTATTGCATTAATTAATCTTTTTTCAGTTTCGATATCTAATGCACTAGTAGCCTCATCAAGTATTAACAAGCTTGCATCCTTATACAATGCTCTTGCGATACCTATACGCTGCAATTGCCCCCCCGACAACCGAACCCCCCTCTCTCCAACATTTGTATCAAACCCATTAGGAAGAATCATTACATCGTTATATATTTGAGCGCGTTTAGCTGCCAACTCAACCCTCTTAAAATCAATTTCACCCTCTGAAACACCCAGTGCAATGTTATTGATAATAGAGTCGTCAATTAAAAATATATGTTGTGGTACGTGAGCAATATTACTCTGCCAACTGCCAATATTAGCCTTCTCAATTTTTACATTATCAACAGCCAGACTTCCGCTTGTTGGAGTTAAAAGACCCATCAGAATATCTAACATAGTACTCTTTCCACAGCCAGTCTCCCCAATCAGACCAATAATCTCGCCTTTTTTAATATCTAAATTAATAGAGTTTAATATTTTTTTTTCATCAGCATTATATCTGTAGCTAACGTCCCTAAATTGTATTAAATTTTCAAACGACAAGTGCGTGACTTCTTGTATGTTATCGACTTTTACATTAATAAGCTTTAACACATCTGACAGTGTATCTTTGTTCCCAACAATACTAACAATCGAACTATACGATGCCTGAACTAGAGGCAGTATTCTCTGTGCACCTAAAGCTAATGCAGCTAAAATTGGAAATGAAGCAACTAACCCTCCTTCTTGTAAGGTTAGATAATATGATAAGATCACAATTAGTAGCATTCCTATTGACTCAACAATAAATCTGGGCATACTTCCAATATATAGATTGACGCCCTGAGCCGTTCTCAATTTTCTATCTATTTTTTCATATTTTCTATAATAAACCTTTTGAGACCCATCAATTAGTATCTCTCGTATTCCACCCAACCCTTCATTTGCAGCTTTTACGATCTCCGTTTGTCCTTTGGATATAATCATACTATTAACATTAAGTCGCCTCTTAACCGTCAATGAAATTATGAAATATGCCAGTGCAAATATTATTATGGAGATTGTTGTAATTACCCAATTAATCCAAAGCAAAGTCGCTAACAAGAAGGATAAGATGAACACAGAGCCAAGCAAGGACAACACCTGAAACATTACACCCAAAATAACCGACTGAACTTTACTTGTAATTCCCCCTATAATTTCACTTGAGTTATTTTTTATATGGTAATCATAATCCCTATATAGTGTTTTTTTATATACATCTGTACTCATATCAGATCCAGAATTAAAAGTTAACACTGTTAAATATTTCAAATGAAAAACCCTTACTACACTAGATATGATAATCATAATGCCGAATATTATTGTCATAGGTTTAATCAACTCTTCTGGACTCGATATCTGAAAGTAATTAACCAGAAATTGTAAATTAGGATGGTAATATACGGTTTCTGGCTCTAATAACACCCCCATAAATGGCACCACAGCTCCTAAGCTAATCATTTCCACCATGCCTGTAACAATGGTCAAAAAAAACAATCCATAAAATTTTATTTTTTTGGAGTTTTCCAGCTCCCCCCACAAATCATTTATTAAAGATAACACTGTTTTATTATTTTTTAACATATACTGCTTCGCATAAATTACTATTAACTTTGATTAAATTATTAGGGATATGCGTATTATCCTTTTCAATAAAACGCAAAGGGGCAGATACATATAACCCGGGATCCTTCAAATCTTTTGAAACGCACGAGCCACTCCCAGTGGTAATGTTATCGGAGATGCAAATACCTCCATTAATTATACAGCTAGAGCCGATATAAACATTTGAACCAATACTAACGCTTCCGTCCACTCGATACCTGTTACCATTTTTTAAATGAGCATAACCATGTGTCCAGATTTGCGTTTTAAGCCCCGCAAGAATGCTATTATCGCCAATAGAAACACTTCGACAAAGATCAATCTTATGTTCAGCTGTTATTTTTGAATTTAAACCAATTTCTAAAATAGATTCGCCCCATGTTATGCCATTTCCAGCTCTAGTTACAACATTTCTATTTCCAATTTGACCCTTTCTTTTGATAAAAACTTTCATAGGACCTTTAATAATATTTAAGTTTCCAATTCTAGAATTTTCACTCATTATCAATTCATCAACTCTCACCCATGAAAAGCCAATAGAGGCACTCTTTGAAATAGAGTGATGCGACCCTGTCAATATACGAGCAATAAACGTCGGAAAAACAAACAATAAAATCGATTTAATAATACTAATCATTTGCATACCTTAAAGAATAAATTTAGCGGATTGTAGAGTTAAATTATTTAAATATCGACAGTTTAGAAAACACATTTCTAATACCTATTAGTGCAAAAATTAACAAGAATTGAACCAATCCAAGGCCATTATAAAAATAATTTTCAATCGAGCCTAGTAAAAGCCACACTCCTATAACAGCAAACCCTAACGAAATACTTTTATAATTCTCTTTGGCCCTTTTTATTTTAGCATAACCATAAAAAATATAACCAAAACCTAACAGCATAAACAACAAAGTAAGGGTAATTCCAAAATCGAAAAAAAGAGTCGTATACATCGTTGCATAAATATTGTGCCGACTATTTAAATCATATATGTATTCACTAGATTGTACTCTATCACATAGTCCAACTGCACAAAATTGGTCTTTTGTATAAGCTAAATCAACCTGAAATAAAGAGAATTGGTCTAATAAATAATATAGTTCAGCTATAGAATGTGTTAAATAATTACTTAAAAAAATAACAGGATATAACCATTGATAATCCACGATATTAGATAAAACTACTGGGTTAATTTTTAATACTTCTGTAGATCCCGTGTTTAATAATAAAGTAACCCAATCGAATTCACCCAACACTCCTTCAGCAGTTCTGCCTATAGTTGAGTGACTAAAAATAAAAATAAACAATATTCCTAACATGGACATTAAAAATATTGTCCTTGCAGATGTAAATTTGAATTTTATTGTTAATAAATAAAACATCAGTGTAAACATTGGCGCATTTTTTGCCCCAATAAAAACCATATCTATAAGGCAAGTAATCAAAACAAGAGTTAATACAATCCTAGCTACTTTAACGGGCTTCGGAGTGAATGATAAAATTATCGCTAACGGATAGAAAAAAATGGAGAAATATGTTGAAATAGTTACCTCTACGCCCGTTTGCCTATTTTCATTTAAGAGTGTACTATCAGAAAAAATTGACACATCTAAATATCCAACTCTAGAGCTAATTTTAAAAAAAAATATAACAACAAAAAGATAAAAGAAAAACTTATAAGATTGAGTTTTAAACTTAGAAGAGTAAATACCTAGATCTCTAAGAAGCATTAGGTAACATAAAATACTGACATGAACTATAAACAATGTAATTAAAAATTCAAGTTCAAAAATGGTAACAAAAACGATATAAAAAAATTGTAACGAAGCAATACATAGATCTGCAATTACTAATCTATTAAAAAAAACATATGGGGTTACTGCTGGAAAATTCTCTACAATAATGACAACCTTTTTATAAGGGCATTGCTAATATTTTCAACCACTTCTTTATTGGACAATGTTGTCATTGGCTTTTTCAAGAAATCCAATACCCAAGCATCAATAGAAACCAGCTCCATTGCTTTTAAAAATTGTTTAATATCTGTATCTGTAATTACAGTACCATTCTTAATTTTTTTTATTGCCAACTTAACATCGTTACTAGAATTTATTTTATAAACCCCAGGTGCATATTGATAATAACTATGTCCAAATTTTAACACTGGTTTCTTTGTTAAAAAACCCTCCCATCCAGTTGTTCCCGTTAAGGTGGCAACCGCAATTGATTTTTTTATAAGATTTATAGAGGGATAGTTTCTTGATACTAGCAGAACCTTCTCCATTTTTACTAATCTCTTATAAAGCTCGACATTTCTTCCATGCTTTTTTTGAAGAGGGTGCTCTTTGACATATAAAAACCAGCCCTTTGGTAAGTTTTTCGCAATAAGATCGGCAATTAAATGCTGCTCTACATAATGCCCGCCCATTGGGCTACTTGAGCATTCAGGCTGATAATGCAATGCGAGATAAATATATTTTTGATTTAAGTCTGGAGTGTTAATTGAATGCTTGTCATAATAAGAGAATAATCTTCTTTCTTGAAACATCATGTAAGGTCTATACCTAATTCCAAAATCTCTTCTAAATATTTTTCTATCACCTTTAATGACAGAGAGAATTTTTTTTGCAACAATTTTTACTTGTTCTAGAATGCGACCTTTCTGTATTTGTTCTTCCTTTAGATCGTTAATCATCTTTGGAGAGAAGGAAGCATCTTGTTTATTAAAGTCATCAAGATATACCTGCAATTTTTTTAACTGAAAATCGCTGCCTTGCATCTTAATTTCTTTAAGCTTATCCCTAATTTCGATAGCAGACTCTTCAATACTCTCTATCAAAAACAACGTGTCTGGACAAAAATTAATATCGTCAAAGATTAGAACTTTAATACCCATTACCTTACACAGAGAATATATAACATAATCATACATCTCATGAGGGAAATTATAAAAAATAACACAATCAGGTTTATTTACTTTAAGATGGTCATTCCAATAAGTAAGGTGATTTAAATAACTAGATTTTCTATCATAATAGCTCATTCTATCTTGATAATCCGATCTTTCAATCATTTTTAAAAAAATAACTTCTGCAGACAGCATACTATCTAACAATAATCCGTCTATTGGCATGCAATTCTCAATATTATACTGAGCTGAAACACATTGATAAAAATCAAATATTATTGTATCTTTACGCCATGAGATGCTTGGCTTGGACTCTATTGAGGCATAGAGATTAATTACCTTATCACCCTCTAAAGAAATTATAGATTGCTCAATATTTGAATAACTCAGGACACCAACCCCCAATACCTTCACCATGCGCTCAACCCTCCATCTATAAATATATTTTGACCTGTAATATAACTTGAAGCATCTGATGCTAGAAATATCAATGCACCAACCATTTCACTTCTATTAGCCATTCTTTTCATTGGAACTCTGTCAGAATATCTCTTTAAGAAGGTATCATTCTGGCCACTTTCAACGCCACCAGGGGTTAATGTATTAACTCTAACACCCTTCTCGGCCCAATATGTCGCGAAATAATTAGTTAATGCTACCACCCCCCCCTTGGAGGCGGGATACACAGGAGGAGTGTTAATTGACATTTCCATATAATAAGAATCTTTATATATACTATTATCAGGCCCCATTGTTGGTCCATATATTGAAGAGGTTTGAATAATAGATCCGTACCCCCTCTTAGCCATCTTTAATCCTACAGCACGAGCCACTAAAAACATGCCATCAAGATTGACTGACATAACCTCTCTCCAAGTATCTAATAAATAATCTTCTAATGGGGCTAAAAAATCTTCCAGGCTTTTTCCTTTGGTTGCTGCATTATTATGAAGAATATCAATCGGTCCAAGTTTATTTTCAACAGTATTTACCATTTTATTAACAGACTCAAGGTCGCTTACATCACAACACACACCAATGCAATCAACACCAAACTCTTTTTTTAATTGATCTGCAAATTTTTCAACTAAATCTTTATCTATATCTATAATAGCAACCTTTGCACCAAAATCAGCCAATCCAGCGCTAAACTCTCTCCCCAATACACCAAGCCCACCAGTTACAACAGCAACTTTGTTTTTTAATTCAAACTTATTTCTGTAGCTTTTTCTTTTATTAATCATAATTTTTGTTTGTACATATTACTGTACAACTCATATCTCTTATCTTTCAAGGTTGAAATTGTCTTTTGGTTATCGACAATTTCATGATTATCAATATTATACAAACGCATGTCTGATTCGAAATAATAACAATTCATCTCATTTCCATCTGGCGATACCACTAAAGAGTCCCCATTGTATTTCAGACTATTTCCATCCATACCCGACCTATTCACACCAATCATAAAACATCCATTTTCCAGTGCTCTAGCTCTCAGTAATAATATCCAATCGGCTGATCTAATAGCAGGCCAATTAGCAATTGTAATCACTACATTACATTCTGAAGACATTAGAGAAAATATTTCTGGAAATCTTAAATCATAACAAATCGAAAAACCAAAATTAATATTCTCTATTTTACGAACTGATATCTTATCTCCAGGTAGTGTACGCTCACCCTCACCAGCATGTGAAAATAGGTGTATTTTTGAATACACCGATTCTACTAAACCATTCTTATAAGCTACGCATAACGTATTTTTTGGAAGCTTATCTTGATCCATAATCAAACAAGCGCCAAATATGATATTAACACCGTACTTCTTCGATAATTTACTAAAATTTTCCAGTGTTTCGGAGTTACTGACTTCTTCAGACAGCGAAATTGTATTCATGGAAAACCCTGTCAAGGTCATCTCTGGAAAGATAATTATGTCCACGCGCTTTTCGGCCGCCTTTTTAACATAGTATTTACATAAATCTATATTTTTAGACTTATCCCTCCATACTTGATTTAATGAAACTGTAGCGAATTTCAATTAATTGTACTTCCGAAAAACTGGCTTAATAATATCGCCTGTAAGATATTTTTCATAACCCTCTTCAACCGCTTTTTTATATACCTTAAATGTATTTCTTAATGCATTTTTTGTTATTTCTAGTTCATCATCCCCGTGAGAAAAGCTTAATGCAATCCACGGTATAAGAACTCCACTTTTAATCATCTCCTGTGAAAACAATGTTCTCAATCCTAGCGAGTGCCGTCCATCTTTGTCAAAAGTGGCATAATAAGGACTGCAAGCAATGCCTCCAGCGACAAAATTATTAGCAATCCCAAACTCACTAGATAACTCATTCATTACTGTTATTAATTTCTCTCCATACTCCCAAAGATGTTGAACAACATTATACTCTCTCATATATTTAACCGTTTCCACAAATGCACCAAGTCCGGACATTTCAGCGCCATGAGTAGTTGATAGCATAAACAACCTTTCTGTTCCTGCAAACTCAATTGAACCCTGTTGCATTATCGCTCTTTTCCCTGCAACAGCGGCAACTGAAAATCCATTTGCCATAGCTTTTCCAAATGTGCATAAATCAGGAGTGACATTATAATAATGTTGCGCACCTTTTAAATGCCAACGAAATCCAGTTATCATTTCATCTAAAATAAATACTGCATTATTTTTTTTACAAAGGTCTTGCACACTTTGTAGAAAATTATCCTTCGGGTGCTCTGTCACAGAGGGCTCCAATATGACACACGAAATTCTCTCAGGAAACTGTTCAAATAGTCTTTTCAGGCTATCAATATCGTTATATGAAAACATTTTAGTGTTTTGAACATCTTTCTCCAAAACCCCCAATCGTGCTGGTGTTGAGCCAATAAACCAATCATCATACGAAAAAAAAGCATGGTTTTCACATCTAGCAACCAAATCTCTACCAGTATAAGCCCTACTCAATTTAATCGCAGCAGTGGTTGCAGTTGATCCATTTTTAGTAAATTTGACCATATCAACACTATCAATCATATCAATCAACAACTCGGCAGCCTCTAGTTCAATAATACTGGCCCTTGTTAAATTATTCCCATTCTCAATCTGTCTAATAGCTGCCTGATTAACCTTTTTATTAGCATAACCTAAATTTACAGCACGCAATGCCATGCCGTAATCTAAATACTTATTACCATCTATATCGTAAGTATATGCACCATCAGCTCTTTCTAGAATTTGAGGAGCATTTTCTGGATACTGATCATATCCTCTTGAGTATGTATGTGCACCACCTGGGATTGCCTTTAATAATCTATCTTTATAATTCATATGTTATATCCTTTATATTTCATAATTGCCTCAACCATAATAAAATCATCTATGTCATCAATTTCAAGCGCTTTATACTTTGGTAATTCAAAACCTATAGTCCCCTTATGATAAAAAGTTTCTTTTTCTAATAGCACAGCTGTTTTTGACACATAAATTGTACCTTCAAAAAAATAAACATCTTTAATATCCTGTCTTCGCAAAACCGTCATATCTTTATTTTCATACCCCTGAATAAAGTTTTTACTGTCTTTATTTACCAAAAAAGCAGGGTTCTGGTCTTCTGTCTTTGAAATTCCAACAATCGAATCTGCCGTTGAATCAAACAAATTTATAATGGCTTTATCAATATCTTCAACAGTCCTTAATGGAGAGGTAGGCTCCAATAAAACAATATAGTCAAACTCTTTATTTAATTCTTTTTTATAAAAGTTAATTGCATGTTTAAGAACATGGAATGTTGCACTGGTGTCAACTGCCAAATTATCAGGTCTTAAAAAAGGTATATTAGCGCCATAACTTTTAGCAATCTCCGCAATTTCTTGAGAATCTGTAGAGACGATAATTTCATCTAAGTATTTACTTTTAAACCCTTCTTCAATACTCCAGGCTATAAGCGGCTTACCATGTAGTTCTTTAATATTTTTACCGGGTAACCCTTTAGACCCCCCCCTTGCAGGAATAATCGCTAAGAATGTCTTATTTTTATACATTAAACACCATTAAGAATTGTTTCAATTTCAGCAATACTTTTTAAACTCTCGTAAGTAGGCAAGTTTAATCCCAAAGTTGAGATTTTTTTAGCAACAGGAGTACTTTTATGGCAATATTTTTTATAAATATCCATGTCGCTTAAAAGATAAAAGAATGGTCTTGCATCTATACCCTTTTCTTTTAAATTACTAATATATTCCTCTCTATTGGTGTCTTTATCTACTAAGAAGCTTACAAGCCATGTAATTCTGCGCCTATCACTTAAGTCACTTTGAAAGGTATAGTTTTTCTCACTGAATACTTCTCTATAGAAATCTTCATACTCTTTTCTATTTTTATGAATGCACTCTATCCTCTCAAGTTGAGCTACACCAATGGCTGCCTGTAAGTTAGTTATTCTATAATTAAAGCCAACAATATCGTGCCAATATCTTTTTTCTACACTCATGCCATGGTCTCTTAAAATATTAATTTTTTTATTTAAAAGTGGGTCATTGGTAGTACACATACCGCCCTCACCAGTAGTAATTACTTTGTTTCCGAAAAATGAAAAACATCCAACATCTCCGAAGCTACCTACTTTTTGATTATTAAACATGGCGCCATGTGCTTGTGCACAGTCCTCAATAATCTTTAACTCATATTTTTTAGCTATT
>Ga0233442_1001451_pt1 | contig 18215 bp, 16 predicted proteins | sample SI_123_September_3_FD_182789 | JGI IMG/M metagenome (GOLD analysis project Ga0233442, IMG submission 182789) | Seawater microbial communities from Saanich Inlet, British Columbia, Canada - SI_123_September2016_150_MG | ecosystem: Environmental > Aquatic > Marine > Inlet | place: Canada: British... | reverse complement strand
CTTTTAGATGATGATTCTGCTACAAAAATTAAAGCGATGAAAAATGCTTCATCAATTGACAGACAAAAAACAAAAGAGGGTGTATCGTTAAATATTAATGTAATTCATCCTCTTACGAAAAAAGCTATTCCAGTTTGGGTGGCTAACTTTGTTTTAATGGATTACGGTTCAGGTGCAGTTATGGCAGTTCCCGCCCATGATGATAGAGATTATGATTTTGCAACACAATATGGTCTTGAAATTAATTCAGTTATTAAGCCAAAAGAGGGTGAATTAGAAAGTGGTAAAGCATTTACAGATGCGGGTGTACTTTTTAACTCTGAATCTTTTGATGGTATGGATTCTAATGCGGCCAAAGCAAAAATTATGGATTATTTTACTGAAATTAAAGTTGGTAAAAAAGTAATTAACTTCCGTCTGAAAGATTGGGGAGTATCTCGTCAACGGTATTGGGGTGCGCCTATTCCATTAATTCATTGTGATGATTGTGGGATTGTTCCTGAAAAAACGGAAAATCTTCCTGTTACACTTCCTGATGATGCCATTATTGATGGTGAAGGAAGTCCTCTTGAAAATCATCCAACATGGAAAAGTTGTGCATGTCCTAAGTGTGGTAAAGCCGCTACTCGTGAAACTGATACCTTAGATACTTTTGTACAATCTTCATGGTATTTTTTACGTTATACCGCAAGTAAAGGGATTCAACAAACTGAAGCCTTTGATACTAAAGAGTTGAATTACTGGATGGGTGTTGATCACTATATTGGTGGGATTGAACATGCTATTTTACACCTTTTATACGCACGTTTTTTCACTAAAGTACTTCGTGATATGGGTTATACTGATGTGACTGAGCCGTTTGAAAACTTATTGACACAAGGAATGGTGTTAAAAGATGGTTCAAAAATGTCAAAATCAAAAGGGAATACTGTTGATCCTGATGCATTAATAGAAAAATATGGTGCCGATACTGCACGTTTATTTATTTTATTTGCAGCACCACCAACACAAGAGTTAGAGTGGAATGATTCAGCAGTTGAAGGGGCATACCGCTTTATTAAACGTTTTGCAGACCGTTCTAAAAATGCTGTTAAAACAGACACTATTCCAAATATTGATCATGCATCACTTTCAAAAGAGCAAAAATCTGCTCGTAAAAAAGTATATGAAGCCTTAGTTCGTGCTAATGAAGTATTTGATGAACGTCATACCTTTAACACATTAATTGCGGGTTGTATGGAAGCTATGAATGCTCTGAATGAGCAAGATAGTGCCGATGTTTATAGCGAAGGGTATTGGATGTTAACATCTATTTTAGAACCAATTATCCCTCACGTATGTTGGGAAATTAGTGAAAACTTATTTGGACGTAACAATTTTCAAAAACATACTGTTTTAGATGAGGTCTTTGTTGTAGACACTATTACGATGGGTGTTTCTGTTAACGGAAAACGACGTGCTGAAATTGAAGTAGGTGCTTCAGATGATAAAGATACAATTTTAACACTTGCAAAAGAGTCCATCTCTAAATGGCTTGAAGGTAAAGAAATAGTAAAAGAGATTGTTGTTCCTAAAAAACTTGTAAACATTGTAATTAAAGGTTAACTAGATGACACAGAGCATTTTAAAATATTCTATCATGATACTTTCTTTTATATTGATGATGGTACTTTTAAATGCTTGTGGGTATCGTCCTAGCGCTAAAAGTGCTCAAAATGTAATGGGCGATAGTATTAGTACAGAAATTTTTATTTCACTAAAAGACCCTGAAAATAGTGTTATTATTAAAGATGCTATTGATAGAGCCGTTATAGAAAAATTTCGTACCTCTTTAGTTGATAAACGCTACTCAAAAACACATCTTAAGATTAATCTTAAAGAGGTCAAGTTCAAGGCTATTGCTTATGATAGTTTTGGATATATTTCAACGTATCAAATTCGAACATCATTAGAGGTTATTAAAGAGTCTAAGGACTCTACAAGGACTTATAAAGCAAAAGGGTATTATGATTTTAACATTGAACCTAATGCTGTTGTCTCAGATTTAGCACGTTTTGATGCAATTCGATTAAGTACACAAAAAGCAATTGATAGCTTTATTGCTCAAGTGGTTGCTCAAGGTCATAAAAGCGTTAAGTAGAAGAACTATAGTTATTTTAAACAGGAGAATATTTTGAACGTACATCAAATTATTAAAAAAGCAATTGAACGTCTTAAAAAAGAGGGAAAAGAGTTAACTCCTGATTATTATGCTGAAGCGTTCTGTATCGAGGCAAAAAAAGCAGGAATTATTTCTCAAGATTGTAATCAAATAGAAAAATATATTGCATCATTTGATAAAGGTCTTCAAAAAGAGATTAAAGAGTATCGTATTGACACTACAGCTAAATTAATACGTTTTGTCATTTCTAAACTTAATAGAATGCAACCCTCACAATGTGCTAAACAGCTGGATAGTTCTACTACACTATTAAAACGTGTTCTTCAAGTTTCACAAATGTTGCACAATAAAGAAGTCATTCACCTTGCTAATCACACTCTTGATGCAACAAAAGATGGGGTTAAACTTGATCAGATGGATCATCTTAATCAGAGTTGGACAAATTTTTTAACCCTTTATGATGACACTTTTTTAGAAAAATTAAAACCTCTTGGTACAATTGATAGTGATGATTTAAAAGGAAGTATTGATAAATTTACTTCTGTTGGAAGTGGTGAAGCAGTAGTTAAACCTTCTTTATCTAGTGGAAATAAAAAAGAGTTAGATGTTGTTGCTTCATTATTAGTCTCTTCTTTAGTTCCTTCGATTGCATCGAGTGTTAATGACAGTATTGCAGTGTTAAGTGATACGTTACGAATGGATCCTAGTTTAGTCACTTCTAAAAGTATTGAAAAAGATGTTAAAGACGCTATTGCACTTCGTATTGCACTTGACAAAAACTCATTAAAAGAGATGCTTCAAACACTTGATAATATTGTTGATAAACTCTCTGTTCAACTCATTAAATTAATTGAAAATACCGATGAATCTAATGCTGAAATTCAAGAGATAAAACGAGATCTTGAACAGTATGAACAGAGTAAAGAAGTTGATTTTAAATCTGCTCATAAAAAACTTTATCATATTGCAGTAAGTTTAGAAGAGAAAACAAAAAATTTAAGTACAGATTTAAAAGAACACAGTGCTGAAGTCTTGAGTATGTCAAAACGAATCATTGTATTAGAAAAAGAGTTAAAAGCGGCACAAGATGCATCTCGAGAAGATTTTTTAACAAAACTTTATAATAAACGTGCTTTAGAAGAGTTCTTTAAAGTTAAAGAGGGTGAGTTTGAACGTTACCAGAGAAACTTTTGTATTGCAATGTTTGATTTGGATCTTTTCAAAAAAGTTAACGATACCTATGGGCATGAAGCAGGCGATGAAGTTTTAAAAGGTTTTTCAAAAATAATGAAAAAACTAGCACGTTCTGTAGATGTAGTAGGGCGTTATGGTGGTGAAGAATTCATTGCTATTTTAAGTGATACTGATTTAAAAGGTGCAGTTCTTTTTGCTAAAAAAGTAAATCATCAAGTCTCAAAGTCTAAGTTAATGTATAAAGGTGAACATATCAAACTTACAGTGAGTGCGGGTGTCGCACAACGTAAAGATCTACCATCACTAAAAGCGACAATAAACTCAGCAGACCAACGTCTTTATGATGCAAAAGAGAATGGTAGAAATAGAGTTGAGCCAAATACGTAATCGATGTTAACGTTAGAAAAATATTTAAATAATAAACCTCTTTTTTACAATGAAATTGATTACACACGAATGCCTCGTGTTTATAAATCAATTTCAGAGGTTATTACACTTCCTAAAATTATTCATCTAGTTGGAACTAATGGTAAAGGGACAACAGGTCGCTTTTTAGCTTCAGCACTTCACTCACTGAGTTTTAACACGGGGCACTATACTTCTCCTCATATTTTAACGTTCAATGAAAGAATTTGGCTTAATGGTGAAATTAGTAGTGATACTCTTTTAGAGGCAGCTCATGGTAAACTTCAAAACTTATTATCTTCAAAAGATGCTGATTCTTCGAGTTATTTTGAATATACAACACTTTTAGCAATGCTTGTTTTTCAGGAGTGTGACTATATTGTATTAGAAGCAGGTTTAGGTGGTGAGTATGATGCAACTAATGTATTTGATAAAGTACTTTCTCTTTTTACCCCAATAGACTTTGATCATGAATCTTTTTTAGGTTCCGATATTGAATCAATAGCAACTACAAAGTTTAATAGTATGCTAAATGTTTCTAATGTAAATTATCAGGCAATTTTAGGACATCAACATCATCAAGTGGTCAATGAAATTTTTGATAAGATTGCTGAGAGTAACACTATTAAAGTCGGCACATTAGAGTCCTGGATAACTGCAGAAGATCGAAACAATATTATCATGATAAAAGAGATGTTACATCTTCCTGAGTATATGTGCGATAACTTAGAGTTGGCAATTTCGGCACTGCATGCTTTAGGCGTTGCTTATAGCATTAGTAATTTTAAAGACTCACGTTTTTTTGGAAGATTAATGCCTTTAAAAAAAAATATTTTACTTGATGTTGGTCACAATGTTTTAGCAGCACAAGCTATAGTAAAAGAGTTAAATGAAAAGTACATTTTAGTTTACAATGCCTTGGCTGATAAAAACTATCATGATATATTAAAAACACTTGCTCCTAAAGTAGATTCAGTACAAATTATTACTATAGAGAATCAACGCTGTGTTGAAAAAGAACTACTGATTCAATCATGTGCCGATGTGAACCTTAACTGCAGTGATTTTACAACATTAGATGAAAGTAAAAACTACCTTATCTTTGGATCGTTTAGTGTTGTTGAAAGTTTTTTAATTCAGCAGAAAAATAGTTGTTCTGATGATTAAAAAGATATATAAAAAAATATCTGAAATAGATAAAAATATTCATATCACTTTTGATACTGAATACCAATCTGAAAAAGGTGTTAAAACACTTCACCTCTTATATCATTTAAATAAAAAGATTTTTTTATCTCTTTTTTTACTCTTTATCATGATAGTTTCTATTGCTACTTATATTATTATTTTAAACAGCTCTTTGACAGTAATAAAAGCTAAAAAGTATGAAGTTGAAGAGCAGCTTTTAATGTTGCAACAAGATATTTCACTTAAAGAGTTAGAACTTAGTAATGTGGGAAAAAGAATAATAGAAATTGAGTCACTTATTGGTGTTGAAAATACTACAACATCAACGTCAAACGTATCTCTTGAGGCTCGCTCTGTAAATTTAAAGTTAACATCAATTGAAATTAATCAATGGCTTAAAGAGATTCCTAATGGCTACCCTATTGAGTATAAAGGTGTAAGTAGCAGTTTTGGAAAGCGTAAAGACCCTTTTAGTCGTAAAAAAAGACTTCATAAAGGGATAGATTTACGAGCCAAACGTAATACTCCCGTTTATGCTACTGCTGATGGTGTGGTAGAATATGCAAGAAAACATCCTTCTAGCGGACATGGAAGGTTGATTATTATTGATCATAATCACGGCTTTAAAAGTTATTTTGCACATCTGAAAAAATTTAATGTAAAAAATGGAGCTTTTGTCCGAAAAGGCGATTTAATTGCTTACAGTGGAAACAGTGGTAAAAGTAGTGGTCCACATCTTCATTATGAAGTTCGTTTTTTACATCATGCACTTAATCCAAAATATTTTATGCAGTGGAGTGTTGAAGATTTTTACACTATATTCAAAAAAATAAAATATGTTCCTTGGGATAAACTCGCAACACGTATTGAAGAAGACTTACAGATGAAACACTCCTACATAAAAGAGATATAGTGAATAATGAATTAAAATTTTTACACGTATTATCACATCTCTCACATACTAAGTTTGATATTGTATATTTCAAATCAGATTTTAGAAAGATTTTTTATAAAATTTATCAGACTTATGGTGATGACCTTTTGAAAAAAGAGGATATTATTGGGTTAAGTGATCAGTTTTTTAATACACTTTTTTTAGCAAAAGATAAAAATATTAGAGTGGTATTAGATATCATAAATAAACATTTACAACAAAACTGTAGCATCGATGTTTTTTTATCAAATCTTTTTTATATTGCAATGAATCATTACATAAAATCTTTTTACAAAAGTGAAGTTGGTTTTAAAAATATTGCCAACACTAGTGCTGCAATTCACATGTTTATAGAGTATAGTAAATGTATAGACTTTTCAAGTAATTTAACTTCTGAACTTTGTAATGTTTGTGACTCGAGTGATATTATTTCTCATTTTGAAGCAATGCGAAACAGTGGTGAGCGTATTGTCATGCTCAATAACTATAGAGGAATCCCTATTCAAAACCTTGCTAAGATTATTCATACGTATGAAGATAAAATTTTAGTACAGACACACGATTTACAAAATAGTGCAGCTAATTTTGAGGGAAGCTCTTATTTATTGGCAAAAAAACAGTTTGGAGTAAACTTTAGTGTTACGGTAAAACGACGAAGTATTAAAGGACATGACCTTTTAGAATTACGACGTTTTGACAAACTAGATGAAAGTTTTTCTCCAAGACAAGCTATTCGAATACAGTTAGAAGATTTTCCAACAGTAAAAATCACGCACAATAATATTAACTACAATGCAAAACTATATGATCTCTCTTATGGTGGTATTGCAGCTGTAGCCGCTCGAAAAATAGATGCTCCACAATATACAACACTTAAAGTGTCATTGCCAGATGAGTATAAAATATCAACTTCAGTTTCAGCATCTTTAATACATGTCTCAGAGTTTGAAAGTGGTTTTAAATATCATTTCCAAATAAAATTTAATCAGCGTGATGAAAATAGAATTATGGACATTATTTCACAAAAGCAAAAAGATATTGTTAAAGAACTTCGAGAACTACTCTAAAAAGTTCTATAACTGTGTAGAAAATAAAATTTTTAAATTAAAATTGTAAGTAAACTGTAATGTTATAAGCTTTTTTGTTGTATTATTTTTTATTATTTAAAAAATTGTACAAAAGGGTAGAGATGGCAGAGTACACAAACTATCATGATATTGACCAAGATCAACTTCAAAAAGATATTGAAGAGATACGAGACAACATTGGTGCCGCTACGATTGAAGATTTTAATCATCTTTTAAAAGTAGAACGTTGGGGTAGAATTGCCGCTTTTATTGGTTACGCAACGGCATGGATTCCAGGAATTAATATTATTAGTGCTTTTTTAATTAGTACTGGAAATGTAACACGTTGGGCTAATGTTGCACATCCTGTTTTACATGGTGCTTACGATAAAGTACCGGGTGTCCCTTTTCGTTATACTAAAAAAGGATTTGCTCAAGGGCATTGGAGACGTTTTTTAGATTGGACAGATTGGATTTACCCTAAAGCATGGGATATGGAACACAATAAAATGCATCACTATCACTTAGGTGAAAAAGATGATCCAGATAATGTTGAGTTAAATATGTATTGGTTAACTGAATCAAAAATTCCTATGCCATTACGTTATGTCATTGTATTGTTTTTTACTACTGTTTGGAAGCCTGCTTATTATGCACCCAACACACTTAAAATTTTAGAAAATTTGAAAAAACGTAAGTTGAAACTGCCTGAGCAAGAAAGTTTTTTACGTTTGGATGCTTTTAATCCAATGACAGAAGATGGAAAGTCTTTGTGGACTAAGTTTTACTTACCGTACTTTATTTTACGTTTTGTACTGTTGCCATTACCATTTCTACTGATTTCGCAAGAAGCATTTTTTAGTGTTCTTTTTGCATCAGTTTTAGCTGAATTTATTACTAATGTTCACTCATTTACGGTAATTGTTCCCAACCATTCAGCGGGTGATATTTACCGTTTTACGGAGCCTCATAAAACACAAGGTGAGTTTTACTTACGTCAAATTATGGGAAGTGTAAACTATAAAACAGGAAGTGATATTAATGATTTTGGACATGGATGGTTGAATTACCAAATTGAGCATCATCTGTTTCCAAACTTGCCACTTTCGCAATACCAAAAAATGCAACCTCTTGTAAAAGAAGTCTGTGAAAAACACGGTTTAGAATACCGTCAAGAGAGCGTTTTTAAACGTGCTTATATGACTATTGAATTAATGGTTGGAAAAACTAAAAACCTTACTGTGGATCATATTTAATTAAAATTAATGTTATAATTCACCTATTAAAGGTGAATTATGTCTAAACTCCTATCATTACTTCTTTTATTACTACTTTTTATTTCAACACTTCATGCTAACACCCGAGCACTCAAAAAGGTTTTTACCCAAAATGGTATAAAAATTACTGAGTACAGTAACTCCTACGCACTTTTAATCGGTGTTTCAAATTATACTAATGGATGGCCTTCTCTACATACTATTCCCTCTGAACTTGATGACATTTCAAAAGCACTTAAATCAAAAGGTTTTAACATTACTCGTGTGAATAGTCCCACATCACGAGAACTTAAAAATGCTTACAATGATTTTGTAGATAACTATGGATACGATAAAAACAACAGGCTTCTATTTTTTTATTCAGGACATGGTTACTCAACAAACAATGGAAACAAAGGCTATTTAGTGCCAAGTGATGCTCCAAACCCTAACAACAACTTAACAGACTTTAAACGCAAAAGTTTAAAAATGAATACACTTTTGAGCCTTTCACGAAATATGGAAGCCAATCATGCACTATTTTTGTTTGACTCTTGTTTTTCAGGAACTATTTTTAAAACACGTGCTTTACCTAAAAAGCCGCCACACATTCAAAAAAGTATTGCCAAGCCTGTTAGACAGTTTATTACAGCAGGAAGTGCAGGGCAAGAAGTTCCTGCTGAGAGTGTTTTTGTACCGCTGTTCATAGATGGTATTAATGGTAAAGCTGATTTGAGTAATGATGGTTATGTAACAGGAAGTGAACTGGGGATGTTTTTAAGCCAAAATGTACCCAAGTACAAAAAACAAAATCCAGAATATGGAAAAATTAAAGATTATGAACTTTCTCAAGGTGATTTTGTTTTTTTGCTACCAAACCAAACTAAGAAGACTCAAAAAAGTAAAAAATCATCAAGTTTTAGTTTTAGTGATGAGGTAGCAACAATTTTTTCGTTAACCATTAACACACAGCCACGTGATGCTAAAGTACAAATAACCAATATTGTTCCACGTTACTACAAAGGGATGAAACTTGAAGCGGGTCGTTACACCATAAAAGTTTCAAAAGAGGGGTATTACTCTAAAAGTGGAACAATTAATTTAGAAGATGATTTAGATGTTGATATAAAGCTCAAAAAGAAAAAAAGTGAAGTTTCTGTTGTAGCGGGAAAATGGAATCCTAAAATATTTTTAGGAAAACGGAGTTATACTAAAAACAGTACCAACACCGTAAAAGATAACTACACAGAACTAATTTGGCAAAAAGGACGAAGTAATAGCAAAATGAACTGGAGTAATGCTAAAGAGTATTGTCACAATTTAACATTAGATGGCTTTTCAGGTTTTACTTTACCTACTAAAAAAGAGTTGTACTACTTGGCAGACCGAAGTAACTATTATCCTGCAATCAATGAAACTCACTTTGATGAAACATCAGAGTGGTATTGGAGTAGTACAGAGTATACAGATAATTCCTCTCAGGCTTGGGGCGTCAATTTCGACAATGGCCCTGACCGTTACTACGCGAAGTCCACTGAGTTTTTCGTTCGTTGTGTTTGGGGCAGACAGTAATGTTGCATTTTGAAGTTAAGAGCTTGTTATGTATATAGACTATCCCATTTTTAAAAAAGCGATGGCGTTAAATGTTTATGTAGAAAACATGGTACGCGATTTTAGTAAGTTCCATTAAGTATAGTATTGGTGAAGAACTTCGGCAAAAAAGTAGAGCGGTTTTGTATGCTATTTATGAAGTTTATTATAGTAGCCAAAAAAAAAGAGGCAGTAACAAAGGTTCGAAATCTAGTAGACGAGGTTAAAATAGTCCTTATTTTAGCTAAAGAGTAAAAGGCAATGAAGAATTTTAAACAATTTGAGATAAGCTCTTTGTTAAGCTTTGAACTTGTTAAACAAGCTTAAGACTGGTTAGGTTCACTCTATTTTTGATAATTCTGCAACAAAGTTTCGTTTTAAAGAAAACTTTTTACAGCACAAAAATGTTCCCAAACATAAATCACTGCTATATATTTCTAAGAGGTCAATGAAGGTATTGATTTTTTAGGCTATATTATCAGTAAATACCTCTTATTATGGGCATTTTAAACAGGCTAACAGTTACAAACTGATGAAAAAATATAAAATTATGGAGTGGTTATGAAGTTAAAGTTAACAGTAAGTGCTTTTTTAGGATGTTTATTTGTAGTAAGTAGTACACTAAGTGCATCCGATGTTGTTGTTGATAATGAAACAGGATTAATGTGGCAAGACAGTAGTACTATTGTAAAGAAAAACTATAGTGGTGCAAAACAGTATTGCAGTAAACTAACATTGGGAGGCTACAGTGACTGGGAATTACCTCATATTGATATGTTAATGAGTATTAGCGATGCGACACGTTACAAGCCGGCTATTAAGCCTATTTTTAGACATACTAAAAATAGTTGGTATTGGAGTAGAAGTTTTTACAAAAAAGATTCCTCTCAGGCTTGGGGTGTCGATTTTTACGTTGGACGTGGCATTTACACCGATAAGTCACTTGAGGATTTCGTTCGTTGTGTTCGGGGCAGACAGTAATGTTGCATTTTGTAATTTTAATTGACACGATATCTATATTGATCTATCATAAGATAGATAAGGGGTCCCTATGGCAATAGTAAAAAAACTTTTTTCTCTCGATGAGTCTATTGAAAATGGGACTATGAAAGTTTATGATAGTGAAGATGTTTATAAAGAGTTAGGTATAGAGAAAAGATATTTATAGCAAGTGAAAGAAATAAAATGAAAAAACTTAAAAAACTCCCCATTGGAAAAGCAACACTCAGAACAATTATAGAAGAAAACTTTCTTTATGTTGACAAAACAAAAATCGCACAAGAGATGATTGAAAATGGGGGAGGCTACTACTTCCTAAGTCGCCCTCGCCGTTTTGGAAAGTCACTTTTTTTAGATACGTTAAGAACGATTTTTGATGCAGATAAAGAGCTTTTTAACGGACTTCATATTTATGACAATGGATATAAATTTGAGAAACATCCCGTAATTCGTATTAGTTTTAATGATGGCAAAATATCTACAAAATCAGAATTTAACAGTTATATTTTTAGTTTATTACGAAAAAATCAACGAGATTTAGATGTTGAGTGTCCTCAAGAAGATTTAGCCTCGCTTTGCTTTAAACGCCTAATTGAAGAAGCTTACAAAAAATACAATAAAAAAGTAGTCATTCTTGTAGACGAATATGACAAACCTATTTTAGATAACATTGAAGATACTGAAGTAGCACGAGTTATGAGAGAAGAGTTGAAAAACTTTTACTCAGTGATAAAAGGTGCTGATGAATATTTAAAGTTTGTTTTCATTGCAGGTGTTTCTAAATTCTCAAAAGTCTCTTTGTTTAGTGGTCTTAACAACATCCAAGATATCACCCTTAATCCAAAATACGCAACTATTTGTGGTTATACTCAAAATGATGTAGAAACTGTTTTTGCAGAACACTTAAAAGGTCAAGACTTCGCAAAAATACAAAAATGGTACAACGGCTATAAATTTTTAGGTGAAGGTGTTTATAACCCTTTTGATATTTTACTTTTTATTGAAAATCAATTTGCGTATCGAAACTATTGGTTTTCAACTGCAACACCTATATTTTTACTTAAACTTATAGAAAAAAACAATTACTTTTTACCTAACTTAGAATACATTGTTAAAGATGAAAAAATGCTTGATAGTTTTGACGTAGACTATATTGAACTTGAAACATTAATGTGGCAAACTGGCTACTTGAGCATAGATAAAGTAACAACGAGTTTTGATGAAACACCACTTTATCATTTAGGGATACCCAATCAAGAAGTACGATTATCTTTGATGGGGTATATCGCAGATTTTATAACTAAGATTCAAAACAGTACTTTAAAAAGAAGCGCTATTTATGAAGCACTTTTTAGTGCGGATTTTAATGCTTTAGAAAAAAGTTTAAAATCACTTTTTGCCTCAATTCCATATAACTTATTTACAAAAAATGATATGGATAAAAAAGAGGGATATTATGTCAGTGTTTTTTATTCTTATATTAAAGCGTTAGGGATAGAAATAATTAGTGAAGATGTCACAAACAAAGGCCGGATTGATTTAACCCTCAAACTTCCTAACGCTATATTTGTTGTGGAATTTAAAGTTGATGGCACTTCAGCACTTCAGCAGATAAAAGAAAAAAACTATCATGATAAGTACTTAGATGCGAAACTGCCTATTTACTTAGTGGGTTTAGAGTTTGATACAAAAGAGCGTAATATTTCTAAAGTAGAAAGTGAAAAAGTGATATGAATAGGAAGTAGTGCCGCTAAGTAGATATTATGAAACCTCATTTTAAATGAGGCTCAAAATAATAATTATTTGTTTTTTAGCTTGATATAAATTCCACTCTCATTTATGATATGCTCATAAGATTGTTTGGATTTAGTTTGAAGAGTTACTCTATACCAGTCACCTCTATCTGCCATGTAGATATCTGACACTTTTTGTGTATCAAGCTCTTGAACAACGCGTGTCTCTTTTTTATCACTGTAGAAATCGAAAACTACAAGATGACGACCTTTTGTATCGGTGAAGTTAAAATGCTTTTTAATTTTATCTTTAATATTTAAAAAGATAGAATTATCATTAAATACAAAACTTGACTTTCCAAATGTGAACTTTTTATCTGCTGTTTTTAGCGTTTGTTCTGCTTTTTTAGCTTCAATTTTTGCAGCTTCTTTTTTAATTTTAATTACTTTTTTTACAGTTTCTTTTTTATTGGTATTAATTACTTTGTTAAGTGCTTGAATATTATTAGTATCCATGTATTTCACAAGTTTTTTAATCTCTTTTTCTTTAAAGTACTGAGGTTTCATATCGATTGGACCTTTATACCCTCTAAGTTTTGTAATATTAAAAACTTGACCACTTTGAAAGTACGCTGGTGTTTGGACATGATTAAAGCGTTTTGCTTCAATAGGAACCATCTTATTTGCGTAATTTACCAACTCCATCGATTGTACAATACCATCGTTGTTAATGTCGGCATCACCATCTAGTGCATCACTTAAAATATAAGTAAAAATTCCATGTCCATCAGCATAACCTTCTAATGCAGTTTGAATTGAATTTGCTGCAGTAATACTTGTAAGATTAAGTTTTTTAATAGAACTTTGTGCTAATTTTTTAGAGATTGCATCATTGATTCCACCTGAATAACAAGTGTCAAAAAGTATGAGTTTATTGGCTGTGGGTATTGCTTTAATGGCCTCACGGAGTTCATCTTCTGAAATAGCATCCTTTTTAATTGTGCTATCATCTGTTTTCATCACATTAGAGGTGACTAAGTAAAACTTGTTATTTACTTCAACCCCATGACTTGCTGCATAAAAAACAAAGAAATCATTTGCAGAGATGTTTTTTAGCGAGTGAAGTTTATTTAAGATAGCTTCTTTTGTTGTACCTTCTTCTTTTTTCATATACGTGATATCTACTTTTGAAAAAATAGCACGAGAACGTTTAAAAAGTGTAGTTCCAAATAAAGAGGCATCTGCTTCTGCATAGTTTAAATTTAAACTACTGTCTTTAAAAGAATCAATACCAATAACAATAGCATGAAGTTGTGGTTCATGATTGACCTCATATTCTGCGACAACATTATGAAGGATAGCATCACTTCTAACGGTGTTACTTTGATCATAAGCCATGGCTTTAATTTCATTAAGTCCATTTTGAAGTTTAATATGAAATGTTTTAACTCGTAATCCAGCACGTTTTATTTTTAATGCTCTGTCTTTATCTTCTGAAATTTCTGTACCATTAATAAATAAAATAACATCTCCAACACCAAAACCTTGTGCTTCAATTTTGATACTAATATTTGCATTTTCACTATCAAAAGTTTCCGGAGTATTATAAAATGATATCTTTGGAGGCAAAATCCCACCATTTTGACATTGTTTGGGAGGATTGTTACTATATTTTTTAATTAAATCAAGTGCTTTAGTTCGTTTAAATCTTGTAGCAAAATCAAGTGTAGTCATATTTAGAGTACCAAAAGTAGCCGTTTGGTTTAAATCAACACAATGGTTAATTAAATATTCTTGTATAGTAGCGTTTTCATAATCAATAATTGGTGATGCTAAACTTCCCATTAAAGTAGTTGCCTTGTTTACAGTAAGTGCATTAATATTAAGTCCTAAACTAATAAGATACTCTGTTAATTTTACATCTTGTGATACATGAATGAGTGAATAGTTATTATATCCATTTCTTTTATAATTGACACCTTTTGTTTCAATAAGCCACTTAACAAACTGTAAAGATTTTTCTGAATTATTTTTGTTATAGCCTTCAACAATAAAATCATATAAAGGAAAATTTCCATCTTTAGTTGTAAAGTCAATATTAGCACCTTCATTTATAAGTGCTTTTATTTTACTAATATCACCTTTTCTCGAAGCTTTTATTAGTTGCACATCTAGAGTTTGTTTAAGCTCTTGTTTCTTTTGCTTTGGCACTAATGTTGTCTTTGGAGTTACCGAATTACTACAACCACTAAGTAGTACCAAGAGTACTAGTATCGTATTTGTTATATTAAACTTCATAAGTTAGAGTCCTATTTTTGTAATATCATCTGTTAAAAATCAGATAGATATAAGAATTTCGATGTATTATACATAATTAATAATTAAATCAAACACTAAGGTATAACGGATGGAAATCTTAAAAAAAGCGATAGTTAAGGCTACAATACTTCTGTGTGGAACTGTTCTTATTAATGGTTGTTCTATGAAAAATATTACAACATCAAAAAATATCCAAAGTACGCATATAAGTAACTCAAAAACATCAATCAGTCAACAAAATAGTTCTTTAATTATTGAAAATGAATTTGATGCTACAGAATCTTATCAAACGCAGCAGTGTGGGTATGAAACAAGGTATCTAGGTGCAGGTACAAATTATTTAATGCGTATGGTAGGGCTTAATGCATATAAGACAAATCAAGAAAAATATAAAGAAGGGGTTGGAACAACTATAGGGAGTTGGGTTTTATCACCCCTTTGGCTACCACTTAACGTTGCATATGAAATAATAACTTTTCAACCTTTTTATGATTATAGTGATATAAGAATTTGTGATGATTATGAAAGTCACGAAGAAGCTAAATCATTATCAAATGAAGGAACATTTAAAGGCTCAATATCAGTTGAAAACTCTTATAGAGAACAAAATGTAAAGTTTAATGTCGATGATGAAGCAATGCCATTAGATATATCACTACAAAATAATGATGATATCTTTGCAAGCAGTAAAAAGTCTATTGATACTTCTAATGGATTAACTGTAAAAATAAGTGGATTCTATAAAGTTAACGGACGTTTGATTTCTGTTGATGAAACAAAAAAAATAAAATAGGGATAAATATATGAAAATACTAAAAAAAGTAACGATTAAAGCAACTTTACTACTGTTGGGAATTACTCTTTTGAGTGGATGTTCTATGAAAAATGCAACTGTATCTAAATCTAATGAAAGTAATTATGTAAACAGTGCAAAAACCTTAATAAATCAAAATAATAACGCTTTAACCATTGAAAATGAACTTGATGTTACACAATCTTATAAAACTCAACAGTGTGGATATGAAACACGATATTTTGGCCCTGGGACAATGACACTGATGCATATGGTAGGTTTTGACGTGTATAATAGCAAAGGAAAAAAACTAGATGACAGAGCTTTGTTTTGGTTTATATCTCCTGTTGCATTACCTATTCTATATGGAGTAGAAATGTTATATTTATGTCCACTATGGAACTATGATGAGATACGAGTTTGTGATGATTATGTAAGTCACGAAGAAGCCAAATCATTGTCGAATGAAGGAACATTCCGAGGTGAGGTTTTAGTTGAAAATTCTAATGGTGAACATGACATGAAGTTTGATTTCGATGATGAAGAAATGCCTTTGGACATACCGTTACAAGATACTAATGATATCTTTGCAAGCAGTAAAAAGTCTATTGATACTTCTAACGGATTAACTGTCAAAATAAATGGATACTATAAAATTAATGGACGTTTAATTTCTGTTGATGAAAGTAAAGAGATAAAGGAAAAAGAGTGAATAAGAATTTTTTATTAATTGTAGGGTTTTTAACAGCAACAGTTTATGGTTCTAATTTTCAAGGAACAGGCTTTGGACAAACTGCAAAGATTGCTAAACACGAAGCTCTTTCTGATTTATCTCAAACTATAAAATCAGAAGTTCAGTCTACTTTTAACATTCATAAATCATCAACACGAAGTAGCGCGGATAGTGCTTCTTCACAAGATATTCAAATTAGTTCAAACTTACCTATAATTGGTGCAGAGTTTGAGCTTTTTGATAATCCAAAAAATATTGAAGCCCTCGTTACTCTAAATGAAATAAAAGCACAAAAACTTTACACTGAAAAACTTCAAACACTGTTGATTGAAATTAAAAGTTATGAGCAAAAAATAGAAAAAACTAAAAATAGTGTAGAACTCTCAAAATTACTGCAACTTCAACTCGGTGTTTTAAACGAATACAATCGCTATAAAAGTGTAGCTATTATTGTTGGTGTTGAAAGTATAAAAAAACTTCCAACCAATAGTGCAAAAATAAAAAGTAAACTGCTTGCATTACAAAGTAATATTGATTCTATTGCAATGGCATCAACACTATTAGCAACATCATTTAAAAAGTATCATGATATCTATTTGTATCCACCAAAACAGTCTCAAAGTCATGAAATTACTCCTTTTGCAAAAGCAGTAAAGTTAGAATTATCACCAAAACTTCATACTGCTCTTTATCCTGTTAAAGCATCGTATTACTTAATAGGTGAGTATTCTAAAGCTAATAATGGTTTAGTGTTAAACTACTCATTACTTGATGTTGTAAAGCATGAAACGGTTGCTTCTAGAACGGTTGTCCTTCAGTCCAAAGCCTATAAAAATATTCGAACAGAACCTAAAAGCATAAGCTTTGATAAACTGCTGCATGAAGGTGTGGTTGTCTCTAATGACTTTAAAGTTTCTCTTGCTACAAACAAAGGAAGTGAAGATTTACTTTTCACCTCAGGTGAAGAACTTGAACTCATGGTTAAACTCAACAAACGAGGCTACATTTACATTGTCGGTTATACGCAAACAGAGAGTTCTAAACAAGCTTACTTGCTAGAGTTACAAGAGGCTAATAGTGATGCTAAGTTTACACAGTTTATTAATGCTGATGATGCTAATAAATGGATAAGTTTAGGTGCGTTTACGGTTGAAGCCCCTTTTGGAATAGAGAGTATTCAAGTAGTAGCTTCGAACAAACCCATAAAACAATTGCCATCTCATTTCTATCATGATAGAAGTGGCTACTATCTGTTAGAGGGAAAAACAGTCTCTGAGTCACTACTAAAAACACGAGGACTTCTTCGTAAAAAACCAAAACAAGACGTTATTGTTAAAAGTGAAGCAGTATTGATGTTTACAACGATGAAAAAATAGAGGAAAAAAATGTTTAAAACTATACTGAGTTTATTATTTATAATGATTTCTATTATTGGTTGTGGTGGTCAGCCTGAAGTTAAAGATACAATGCGTGCAAAATATACAATTGATGTTGATAAGGAGTTTAACAGTATTAACACGTACGAGTTGAACTCTAAAGTGGGAAAACCTTTTGTCCAAGCAGGACATACTAGTGTTATAGATATCATTAAAACATCAGCAGATGGAAAGTATGCATTTACTGCAGGTGGTGATTTAGGTATTAAACTTTGGGATTTGACTACAAAACGAACAGTAAAAACTTTTAAAGGACATTCTGGTATTGGGATTCAAAATTTAGTAGTTTCAAAAAATAATAAGTATATGGCTTCCGTAACAAATAAAGAATGGCTCTGTCGACGTTAATGGTTGAAAATAATAAATTAAAAAATATAGTGCTACAATAGAAGTATAAGAACTTCGAA
>Ga0233442_1001445_pt1 | contig 18259 bp, 17 predicted proteins | sample SI_123_September_3_FD_182789 | JGI IMG/M metagenome (GOLD analysis project Ga0233442, IMG submission 182789) | Seawater microbial communities from Saanich Inlet, British Columbia, Canada - SI_123_September2016_150_MG | ecosystem: Environmental > Aquatic > Marine > Inlet | place: Canada: British... | reverse complement strand
ATATTTTATCAATTTAGAATATATGGAAGTGAATTTTTTTAAATATTTGTAAAATTAGAAGAAAATGGCATCTTATTGTTATGCAGTGGTCTCATAATTTGGGTTTAATGAACTTTTATCCAGGGTAAAAGAAACAAAATCTATTATCGATGGTGATGTAAAACCGAGTAGAGTATTTTTGAAAAATCCAAATCCTAAAAAAATTCGTGCAAAACTCTCTTTAACTCAAGAACAATTTGCGCACTTTATGAATATTAGTATTCACACACTTAGAAATTGGGAACAGGGACGAAGAGAACCAGAGGGTCCTGCTAAAGTATTACTCAATATTGTGAATTATCATCCTGAAGTTTTACAAGAACTTATATACTGATATAAAGGTATTTTTAATGTTTCTTAAGCTTTTAATTACAACAAGTAATTGGGTGAGCATACTTTCTATCATGATAACTTTTCAACCAAATCATAAGTTAAGAGTCACTACATTTACACTACACGTTAAAAGTGTATAATTTTTGAGTAAAAGATATAAAAGGAAAAAGGATTTAAGATGCGAAGTGTTATTTTACTACTTGGTGCAGCCAGTCTTGTTTATGCTACCACAGCGTTAGAAATTAAAAAAGGGTGGCAACTGATTGGGGTACCAACAAGCTTAGAAGTTGACAAATCATTTAACAATAAAAATGTAGAAATTGTTTGGGGATTTAATGCCCAAGCTCAAAATTGGAGCGGATTTTCCCCTGATGAAAATCGAAGCACTGTTATTTCACAAAGTTACAGTGAACTTGCAAATACAAAACCTTATGAAGCAGTGTGGGTGTTTTCAAATGATAATTGGATTTTAAATTATGATGAACAAGAGTCTACTTCTGAGGCAAAAAATAGCACTATCTCTCTTCAAACCGGATGGAATTTAGTAACATTACCCCAAAAAATAGTGGTCTCGGATGCCTTTTTTGAAGATGCTTTAGTGTGGCGTTACTCTCAAAACAGCGAATGGAGTGTAAATAACTCGAGTTTAGCATTCCCCCAACTCGAAGATATTAAGCAAAGTGAAGGAATTTGGGTTAAAAGTGATGTGGCTAAAACCATTGATGTTGACCAAGAGAGCTCGAAACTAAGTATCTTTACCTCTAAAGACAAAATGTTAGCCTATATTAGTAACATGATTAAGATGAATCAGTACCGTTTTAATGATTACTTTGCATTAGAAACAAATTTGTCAGTGGATGAGGTATCAACTGTTAGTTTAGACGATGCAATATCATCTACTGTGGCAACACCTACTGTTGCTAATGATGTTGTATCCGAAAGTATAGAAGATGGTGCATCATCAATTACAACAGCAGAAAAAAGTAGTACCGATGCGACAACAACAAACTTACAAGATGAGGGTGTTGATGAGGGCGATATTTTAAAACATGATGGGACTCATATTTTTAGTGTAGATAATACTAATGCTAAAATTATTGTCACTTCGTTTGAAAATATTACAGCAAAAAATTACATACCAATTACAACACTTGATTTTACTAATAAAAATGTTGTGGCAATGTACCTTCAAAATTCACGTTTAAGTGTGATTTCACGGGTTAATAACTACGCAAAGAACGATGATATTTTTGAAGGAAAGCCAGTAGAAGAAGTACAAGTTGCAGAAGTGGTTGACGCTAAAAAATCAATTTTTTACTCAAACTATAAACAGACTTTAGCCTTAGATGTTTTTGATATTAGTGATATTGCTAATATTAAAAGTATTGCACAACATACTATTGATGGAAATTATCATGATAGCCGTTTGGTGAATGGAAATTTATACTTAATTTCAAAGTTTAATCCTCAAGTAGAGTATGAATACCCTAAAGTGTATGAAAATACGGTCTGTTCAACATTAGACAGAAATGAAATTTACTACTCTTGTGGTATTTCAACAACATCATCAGAGCCTCTTAGTGAACCTACAAAAATTGATTTTGCGACGCAAGAGTGTACCGAAGGAAAAGATTATACTGCGTGGAATAAAAACAGTTGTTATCAGTACAGTTATGATGGACAAGGGGCATGGAAGTATGATTATGAAAACCCTATTGTTGTTAGTGAAACGTTAATTCCGACAATAAGTAGTGATGGAGTTACCGCACAAGATTTAGTACTAGCCCAAAGTTTTTATGCTCCCACTAAGTTAAATCAAAATGCAGCCATTACAACCTTAAGCCGTTTTGATAGTGTTTCAGGAAGTTATGAAAACAGTAGTGCCTTTTTAGGAAACACTCATCAGTTATACGCTTCGTTAAATGCGTTTTACTTGGTTTCTGATGAATATCCCCTTTACTATGACTTTAGACACTTTAAAGAGCAGCAGATGATTTACAAGTTTGCTCTTGATGAGAGTTTAGGATACTTAGGACGAGGTTTGGTTGAAGGGCGCATGTTAAATCAGTTTTCAATGAGTGAAAAAGATGAGTACCTGCGTGTAGCAACAACATTAGGTTGGAGTTGGTTTAATGGAGGCGATACTAGTAATAATGTCTCAGTGTTAAAGCTTCACGAAAATGAGTTGAAAATTGAAGGTACGTTAACAGGTCTTGGAAAAAAAGGTGAGACTATTAAAGCTGTTCGTTTTTTAGGTAATCGTGGTTTTGTGGTGACGTTTAGACAAACTGATCCTTTTTATACATTAGATTTAAGTGACCCTCAAAATCCTAAAGCCATTGGTGAGCTTTCAATTCCTGGATTTTCAAGCTACTTACATGTTGTTGATGAAAATAGAGTATTAAGTATTGGTCGTGATGCTGATGAAAATGGTCGTACACAAGGGCTTCAACTTCAACTGTTTGATATTACAGACTTTTCAAAACCTCTTTTAGCTTATAAAGTGTTAATTGGAGATCGTTACACCAGTAGCGAAGCGGAGTATAATCATAAAGCCTTTGCCTATAGAGCAAGTGATAAAACATTTGGTTTTGCCTATACTCAGCAGAATTTTATTGCCGTGAAAGAGCCTTCTGTTGATCTTGACGACGATGTTGTTGAAAAATCAACAGTAAGTACATCAATTATTACATCGTCTGTTACATCGTCTACAATGAGTGAAAACTTAGGTATTTATCAAGTAGTAGATATGAAAATTAATTTACGTCAAACTATTACTTCTCAAAAGAGTGATTGGGGATACCAATCTCGTGGACTCATTTATGATTTAAATACAACAACGTATGGAGCACTATTTAAGGGCTCTAATATTATTACCGAAAAATTGGAGAAATAATGAAAACAATATTTATCATGATAACAACTATAGTGATATCAGGACTTTTTTTAGGATGTGGTCAAACGGAAGTAACGGGTAGTGATGGGCTTAAAAAAGATAACAAAAATCATGTTATAACTTCATCACCACAACCCAATGTTACAGACGAAAGTCTTCAACCACCAAAGGTCCCTCAATTATAACACGACTAAAAACGAAAGCCTCTCAAATGGATAGAGGGGCACTTTATATGCTAATAGGTGCTTTTATATCAGCACTTAATGGCGCCATTGCAAAAATTCTTTCTGATGACCTTCCTGCACTTGAAATTGTTCTGTTTAGAAATCTACTCGGTGTAGCTATGATTATTTATGCTCTAAAACATACTTCGACACTATTAAAAGGTGGAAAATTTTCCCTGCTCTTTTTAAGAGGGATTTTTGGTTTTACGGCAATGATTCTCTTTTTTTATACTATTAAAGTTATTCCTTTAGGTGAGGCGATTACACTCAATAAGACGTCACCACTTTTTGTCTCAATTCTTGCGTATTATCTTTTAAATGAACATTTGAGTAAACAAGCAATTTTTGCACTTTTAATAGGTTTTTTAGGGATTATACTTATAACAAAACCTTTTGGTATTGATATTTCGTATGAGCATTTTTTAGGCGTTTTAGGCGGCTTTTTTGCCGCAGCTGCTTATGCGACAATTAAAACAATAAAAGATATTTACGATACACGTATTATTATGCTCTCTTTTATGGGAGTAGGAACACTTTTTCCGATACTATTTTTTGTAGTAGCGCCTTTTGTAAATGCACCTGAATCACTAAGTTTTTTATTCCCTGAGTTTGTGAATCCACCAAGTATCATGATATATCTGTTAATAGGATTTATGGCAGTCATTTCGACCATTTCACAATGGCTTCTTACCAAAGCCTATAGCTTTTCAAAAGCAAGTATTATTGGGGTAATTAGTTATACCAATATCCCATTCGCTATTGGATTTGGTTGGATGTTAGGTGATACTTTTGCCGACTTCTGGACATTTATGGGAATAGGGCTTATTGTTTTAGGAGGGATTTTAGTAGGGTGGAAAAAGAAGTAAAGGGCTTAAAAGTATCATGATAAAGAGTTTATCATGATACCTACTCTTGGAGTAAAATATAGAGTGAAAGATGATTTCTAAATTCATTTAAATTTACACTGTTTTGTAAGTCATTGATTTTATCTTGAATCTCTTTTGGAATACTGTTTTGTGCCATCTCAAAATAGTGCTCTTTGGTTTGTTGTGAAATATCATCATCTTCAAACAGTCGAGTAACATGGGATAAAATTGTGTTAAAAGTAAAACCACGGTGTTCAGTAATCTCTTGAAGTGTTAAATTATTCTGAATTAACTCCAAGGTCTCATTGTAGGTAGCGGAACGTTTTTTAGTAGATACTTTTTTTGGAATTTCTATTTTTTGGGTATCTATTTTAGGTATTTTTATTGGTATGACCTCTTCAACAACTTGTGTTACCGTATTGACTTGATGATGGTCTATTTTTACTTTCTCTATTTTTTTCTCTATTTCTTTATTTTTTTCTTCTTCAGGTATTAACGTTTCTAAAAGTTCTAAAAATGCTTCTCCATATTTTTCAAACTTCACAGCTCCAATACCATGAATAGCTAACATTTCATCTTCTGTACTTGGTCTTTTATTACTGAGTTCGTGAAGGGTTTTGTCGCTAAAAATAACATAAGGCGGTACGCCTTGCTCTTTTGCCAGGGTGTTACGAAGCATTTTTAACTCTAAGTAATTTTCATCTTCAACCATTTCTATTTTTGAACTGCTTTTTTGTGCTTTAAAATACAAACGTTCTTTTTTAATTTCAACACTAACTTTAGATTTTAAAATATGTGTTGCGAGAGGGGTGAGTGAAAGTACACTGTATTCACCCACTACAATAGCTTCAAGTTCAATAAGTCGTTCTGCAATGGCTTGCCAATAACTTTTATCGTAATCTTTTCCAATACCATAAACAGACAAGTTCTGATGTGAGTTTTGTTCAATTTTTTGGTTTTGACTACCTCGTAAAATATCTATTAAGTGTCCTGTTCCAAAACGGGAGTTGGTTCGTAAAATTGTAGATAAAAACATCTGTGAAGATTTTGAAATGTCCTCTTTCTCATAAACATCAGCTGTACAAAAGTCACATGAAGTTTGACAGGTATCAATGGTGTCTTCAAAGTATTTAGCAATAAATTGATGACGACACAATTCTGAAGAGGCCAAACGCATCATAAGTTGGAGTTTTTCATTAGAGAGACGGCGATGGTCTTCACTAGGGTTTTCATTAATATGTAGTCGCTGTTTTACCATATCACTAGGAGCAAACAAGAGTAGCGTCTCAGAGTCTTCTCCATCGCGTCCTGCTCGACCAATTTCTTGATAATAGTTTTCGATAGTTTTAGGCAGACTCATATGTGTGACAAAGCGAATATTTGATTTATCAATTCCCATTCCAAAAGCGATAGTTGCTACGACAATGGATACATCATCGTTAACAAAATCTTTAAAAGTTCTGTTTTTAACTTCGGTTGAAAGTCCGGCATGATAGGGTTTAGCATTAAAGCCCTGTGCACTTAAAAATGAAGCGAATTTTTCAGTATCTTTACGACTTAAAGTATAAACAATTCCTGCTTGATTGGGATGTTTTTTTAAAAATTCTAAAAGTTGTTTTTCACCATTTTGATGACGATACGTTGCGTTAATACTTAGATTTTTTCGAAAAGTAACCCCTTGAAGCTGAGTAGGGTTTTGCAGTAGTAAGGCTTTTGAAATATCACTTTTAACAAGCTGTGTTGCTGTCGCGGTAAATGCAGCAACAGGCGTGGAAGGAAAGTTCTCTTTTAAAAGCGCTAAACGCCGATAATCAGCTCGAAAGTCGTGCCCCCATTCGCTAACACAATGCGCTTCATCAATGACAAAAAAGTTAATTGCTACGGTATGCAGTACGTCAATAAAACTTGGCATAACTAAACGCTCAGGTGCAACATAAACTAACTTTATATTTCCTTCACGCATCTTGTAAATAGTGTCTGAAATTTCTTCTTCACTCTGCATAGAAGATATCATGGCGGCTTCAATATCGTTAGCATGTAACGCACTCACTTGGTCATGCATTAACGCCAAAAGTGGTGAAACTACAATAGTCACACCATTCATAAGCAGTGTTGGAAGTTGATAACAGAGTGATTTTCCGCCACCTGTCGGAAGAATCATTAACAAATCACGTTGGGCTAAAATAGCATCAACAGCTTCTTCTTGAAATTCACGAAAATTATCGTGTCCAAAATAGTTTTTTAGAACATCATATTTTGTAGACATTAGGCATCTTTGTTATAAATTTCTGGATGGGTAGATTTAAACCGTCTATGACACCAAAACCAATATTTTGGGTCTTTACGAATTTGGGCTTCTAACCAGTCGGATTGTTTTTGAGAGGCTTCTAAAATGTCCTTACTTTTATCATCACTTTGAGCGACGGTGATTTCATCATAAAACTTAATGGTAAAGTTTTTATGGTCATCCGTAAAAATTAGAAGTGGAATAATCGCTGCATTATGTTTTCGGGCTAAAAAAGCGGTAGCTGGGGTCATTGTTATATCTTGATTAAAAAACTTTACAATGACACTCTCTTTGGGATTAACATTTTGGTCAATTAAAAGTGATACGGTTTCACCTCGTGTAAGAGCTTTGTTAAGATTTTTAATAGCTCCATTTTTTTCAACCATAGTCATGTTGAATTTTTCACGAGAATGAAACAGATAGTTATCAAAAAGTTTTTGATTTAAGGCTTTATGCACGGCATTGGTTGCAATAACTTGAGAAGCCAATCCCGTAGCACCGAGTTCCCAATTTCCAAAATGAGCAGCAATAAAAACAATAGGACGCTTTTGCTCAATTAAACTTTTAAGATGTTCATCATTTTCAAACGTTAGCATTTTTGATAAATCTTTTGAGGTTAAACGTTGATTCTCAATGACTTGAAAAAGGGCTAGGGTGAGATTTTTAAAACAGTATTTTGCAATTTCAGTTTTTTGAATTTCATCCATCTCATCGCCAAAGGTAAAGTCTAAATTTTGCTTGATAATACGGCGATGTTTTTTGGCTATAAGGTAAGCAAGCTTAGAAAGGTTGATAAAGAGAGAACGCCTTAAGCTTCGCGGTAATAAAAGCAGGAAAAATGAGAAAACTTTGAATGCATAAAAACCTAGATTATCTAAAAAGTTTGCCATTTATAATATCTCCTGAACAAGGGTAACAATACTATCAACAGAAATATCTTCAATACTAAAATCATTTTTATTGATTTTCGAGATGTTGACTTCCGAAGATGAATTAATAAATCGGTTAATAGGGGTGGGGTAAATCATACGCTCATTGGTAGGTCCAAAAAGGGTAATTGAAGGTCGGTTCAGTCCCCATGCCATGTGCGTTGGTCCCGTATCATTTCCAATAGTGATTAAACTGTATTCGATGGTCGCGCTTAGTTGAGGAAGTGAAAGCTTTTGAGGGATAATAATTTGATGATTGTCATGATTATTACAGGTTTCTTTAATCCATGAGGCATCATTTTTCTCTTGTTCACTTCCCCATACTAAAACAATGGGAACACCTAACTCTAAAGCAAGTTGTGCAAACTTCTCTTTAGGATAACATTTACTTGGCCATGAAGCACCAATAATAAAAACAGCATAAGTGGGTGTTGTGTCTAAAAAAGTGGGTTTTGTTTGAGAGGGAAGTACTTTTGTTTTGAGTCTAATATCGTTTTCTTGTAAAGTGTACCCAATAGCTTCAGAAGCAAGCTTCGCGTTTCTGTAAACAATACTATCATGATAGTTTATTGTTGACGTAGTTTTGTAGAAAATAGAGGCAATTCCTTCACGTGTTGAAGCTTTGTCATAACCATGAATATTCTTACCAATCATACGTGAGACAATAGCCGATTTTAAAAGCCCTTGCATGTCAATAATTTGAGTGTAGTTTACTAGGTTTTTAAGCTTTTTAACTTCATGCTTTAAAAGTGAAAAACTACGCTCTTTTTTAAGTTTTTTAAGATTAATGGTATGGACTTGATTTATATCATGATGGTTTTGAATAAGGGGTGCGAACACCTCTTCACAAAGCCAATCTATTTTGACCTCTTCATTTTTATCAGTATAAAATCTCTTAATAAGTTGTAGAACAATAGCGGTATTTACGATGTCACCTAAGGCAGTAAGACGAACTATTAAAATATGGGTAATGTTTTTATGAATCATAAAAATATTGTACCACAATAGGGGCGAGAGAGAAACTCTAAAAGATAGTATATAAAGATTGATAAATTGACGTAATGAATAAATTTGAATATAATTAGATATATAAATATTCAAAGGATAGTATTATGAAAACAGTAACAATGAGAGTCGATGATTCTATTTACAATATGATAAAACTTGCGGCAGAAGGGCAAAAAAGAAATCTTTCAAATTTTATAGAGTTTGCAACAATGCAATATTTGACGTCTTCGCAATTTGTAGAAAACGATGAAATGTCTGAGATTTTAGAAGATAAAGAGCTTGTTGAAAACTTAATGAATGGATTAGAAGATTTCAAAAAAGGCGATTACACCATTGTCTAAGTATCAAATTGCTGAAACTAAAACTTTTGAAAAAGTAAAAAAGAAGATAGATAAAAAAGTGTATTCAAAAATTGAGAACTTTGTTTATCCTCAACTTCGAGAAAATCCATTTTATGGTACAAATATAAAAAAACTAAAAGATAATTTAGAAGGTTATTATAGATACCGAGTTGGAAATTATAGGCTTTTTTATCTTATTGAAGATAATAAACTTATTATAGCCGTTGTTGATTTTAAACATAGACAAGAATCTTATGACTAAATGCATAATTAAACGTATAACGACTAACTCAAACTTGAAATAATCCTACACATCCCAAATTCAATTCAACATTTAATAAAGCTATAGTGACACTTGTATTATAATGCCGTTTATTAAATATAAAGTGATTTATCATGATAGCAATTGTAGATTATAACATTGGTAATTTAGCCAGTGTCAAAAATGCTTTTAACTTTCACGATCACAACGTTGTTGTTGAATCTGATCCTGAAAAACTTAAAAATTACGACAAAATTATTCTTCCTGGTGTAGGTGCTTTTGGTGATGCGATGGAGCATCTCAAAAGTGCAGGGATGGATGAAGCCTTACATGAGTATGCTAAAAGTGGTAAGTATATGTTAGGTGTTTGTTTGGGGATGCAACTTCTTTTTGAATCTAGCAGTGAGTTTGGACATAATGAAGGTTTGGGTCTTGTAAAGGGTCATGTAAAGGCTTTTGACACCTCTGAATTTGAAGAGGGGACACGTTTAAAAGTACCTCATATGGGTTGGAATAGAATGTTTACGTCTAACCATAAACTTTTCGACAGTCTCGACGAAGAACATTATCTCTATTTTGTGCATTCCTTGCATGTTGAATGTGAAAAGGAAAGTAATATTATTGCCAGTACAGAATACGGCTACAAGTTTACCAGTGCTGTAGCTAACGATAATATTTTAGGGATTCAACCTCACCCTGAAAAAAGCCATGAAAATGGGCTTCAAATTTTAGAAAATTTTATAGCACTATAATATAGAAATTAAAACATATTAAACAAGGACAATAATCACTATGACAATATTTCCAGCAATAGACCTCAAAGACGGTAAAGCAGTTCGCCTAAGTAAAGGCTTAATGGACAGTGCAAAAATATATGCGGACGAACCGTATAAGTTAGTAAAAACATTTGAAGATATGGGTGCTGAGTGGATTCATCTTGTTGATTTAGATGGTGCTTTTGCCGGTGAGCCAAAAAATTTAGGTGAAATTAAAAAAATTCGTGAACACTGTAAAGTTAAACTTGAACTTGGTGGTGGAATTCGTGATGAAGCGACTATTAAAAAGTATTTAGACCTTGGAATTGACCGTGTTATTTTAGGCTCAATTGCGGTTAAAAATCCTCAGTTTGTACGAGATATGGCAGCAAAATATCCTGTAGTTGTTGGAATTGATGCTATTGATGGTTATGTGGCAGTTGAGGGTTGGGGTGAAGTCTCTTCAATGAAAGCGACTGATTTAGCTAAAGAATTTGCAGATGCAGGTGTTGTTGCTATTATCTGTACTGATGTGGGGCGTGATGGAATGTTAAGTGGTGTCAATGTTGATTTTACTTTAGACATTGCAAAAGCATCAGGTGTGGAAACAATAGCAAGTGGTGGTGTTAAAGATGACAGTGATATAGATGCACTTAAAAAAGCAACATCAAAAGAAGCACCGATTGGTGGTGTTATTGTTGGTAAAGCATATTACGAAGGCACCATTGATTTAACAAAACATTTTAGTTAAATTCTAATTTTTAATATAAATTCAAACTCTTTTTGGATATGATTTTGCATTATATAACAATTATTTTACATTAAAATGAAATACAGAAAAAGGATTTAGTTTGAAACTATTGGTAGTTGATGACAGTTCGACAATGCGCCGTATTATTAAAAATACATTAGGTCGCTTAGGTTACAAAGATATTTTAGAAGGTGAAGATGGCGTTAAAGGTTGGGAACAACTTGATGCTAATCCAGATGTTGGTATGTTAATTACTGACTGGAATATGCCTGAAATGAATGGTCTTGAGCTGGTTAAAAAAACACGTGCAGACGAGCGTTTTAAAGAGCTTCCTATTATTATGGTAACCACTGAAGGTGGTAAAGCTGAGGTTATTACAGCACTTAAAGCAGGTGTTAATAACTATATTGTTAAACCATTTACGCCACAAGTTTTAAAAGAGAAGCTTGGTGCGGTTATGGGTGTTTCACAATAATGCCAGACACTTCTCATAACGAGGAGAGTCAACAGCATAATAAAAATAGCTCACATAGTGAATTTTATTATGAACTTAAAATCTCTCCCTCTTCTCATTTAACTCTTTTTAGTGATTTTTTATCGGATACATTGCCTGTAGGCTTTGAAGAACGTGATAATAGTTTTATTATTCGTAGTGAAGATGAACTTGAAACTATGGCATGGGGAATTGAACAGTTTTGTGAAGCCTTAAATAAAGCCTTAGCTGAAGATATAAGTGTTGATATTGAACTCACAAAAGAGCAAAATAGTGATTGGGTTAAAACCTATCAAGAGAGCATAAAACCTATTTCTATTGAGCCTTTTTATATCTATCCTACTTGGGAAGATGAAAAAAAAGGCGCAATCAATATTATTATTGATCCTGCATTAGCTTTTGGAACCGGTCATCATCCAACTACAGCAACCTGTTTACAAGCTATTGCAAAGTATGTAACTAGTGAGTGTAATGTTGTTGATGTGGGATGTGGAAGTGCAATTTTAGCTATAGCAAGTGCAAAATTAGGTGCCATAGTTGACGCGTGTGACACCGATAGTATTTCAGTTGAAAATTCTAATAAAAATTTAGAGTTGAATAATATTGCATTAAACAGTTTATGGACAGGTTCAATCAACAGTAATAATCCCAATCCAGATAAAAAATATGATGTTGTTGTTGCTAATATTGTAGCCGATGTATTAACATTTATTGCTCCTGAATTAAAAGAGGCTTTAAAGGCTAAAAGTACACTGATTCTTTCTGGTATTATGGATAAATATGAGCAAAAAGTTCTGCGTTTTTATCAAGATTTAAATCTTGTAGAACGTATAACTCAAGACGATGAGACAACTGGAGGCAAGTGGATTACACTTGTTTTACAACAATAGTTTAACAGTAAATTAAAAAAAACAACACAGTAAAAGGAAATTCCTTAAATGGCAACACCCGATTCAAATAATAAAAATGATAATAACTTCTTTAACAAAAACCCTTTAGTAACTTTTGCACTTTTTTCTATTGTAATTATCTTGGTTTTTAAAGCTATGGTAGGTGATGAAAGTAGTATCTCAAATAAAATGAACAGTGCATCACGCTCTTCAGAAGTTAGTTATACCGAACTTAAAAAGCTTATTAGTAATAAGCAAGTTGATAGAGTTGCTATTGGTCAAAACTACATTCGTGGATACAGTTCTCAAGATGGTCAAAAAGTAGTATATGTAACACGTTTAATTCGTGAAGACAATACTTTAGTTCCCCTTTTAGACGCTAACGGAATTGATTACAGTGGTTATAGTGAAACAAATTGGTTTACTGAGATGTTTGGTTGGTTACTTCCATTTTTACTAATTATTGGTATTTGGATGTTTTTTGCGGGACGTATGCAAAAAAGCATGGGTGGCGGAATATTAGGCATGGGTAACTCTAAAAAGATGATTAACTCTGAAAAACCTAACACAAAATTTGATGATGTTGCGGGTGCAGAAGAAGCAAAAGAAGAAGTTGTAGAAATTGTAGACTTTTTAAAATTTCCTGAGCGTTATGTTGAACTGGGTGCAAAAATTCCTAAAGGTGTTTTATTAGTGGGTTCTCCGGGTACGGGTAAAACACTTTTAGCTAAAGCTGTTGCGGGTGAAGCTGATGTTCCATTTTTCTCTGTAAGTGGTTCAAGCTTTATTGAGATGTTTGTTGGTGTAGGTGCCGCGCGTGTTCGTGACCTGTTTGAGCAAGCTAAAAAAGATGCTCCTTCAATTATTTTTATTGATGAAATTGATGCTATTGGTAAGTCTCGTGCTGCTGGTGGAATGATGGGTGGAAATGATGAACGTGAGCAAACTTTAAATCAGCTTCTAGCAGAGATGGATGGTTTTGGAACCGATACTCCTGTTATTATTTTAGCTGCGACAAATCGACCTGAAGTTTTAGATGCTGCATTAATGAGACCGGGTCGTTTTGACCGTCAAGTATTAGTTGACAAACCTGACTTTGAAGGGCGTGTTGAGATTTTAAAAGTACATGTTCGTACTGTTAAAATGGATAAAGACGTTGATTTAGAAGAGATTGCACGTTTAACTGCCGGTTTAGCAGGAGCTGACTTAGCTAATGTTATTAATGAAGGTGCGTTACTTGCAGGTCGTAATAATCAAAAAACTGTATGCCAAAAAGATTTACAAGAATCTGTTGAACGCGCTATTGCTGGTCTTTCTAAAAAGAACCGTAGAATTAATCCTAAAGAGAAAAAAATTGTTGCTTACCATGAAAGTGGTCATGCTTTATTAGCTGAGACAACAAAAGGGGCAAAAAAAGTGTCAAAAGTGTCTATTGTTCCTCGTGGACTTGCGGCTCTTGGATACACGCTAAACACACCAGAAGAAAATAAATATATGATGCAACTACATGAATTATGGGCAGAAGTTGATGTTCTTCTTGGTGGACGTGCTGCAGAAGAAGTCTTCTTAGGAGAAATTTCAACAGGTGCTGGTAATGACTTAGAACGTGCTACAGATATTATTAAATCGATGGTTCAAGTATATGGTATGAGTGATATTGCAGGACTAATGGTTTTAGAAAAGCAGAAACAATCTTTCTTAGGTGGTCCACAAAGTGCAGGCCGTGAGTACTCAGAAGAGATGGCTCAGAAGATGGATAACTATATTAAAAATTCACTTGATGAACATTATAGTTCTGTTAAAGCGCGTTTAGAAGAGTATCGTGGTGCTATTGAAGATATGGTAGCACGTTTGTATGAAAAAGAGAATATTACGGGTGAAGAAGTTCGTGACTGTATTACAATTTTTGAAACAGAAAATGGTATTGAGACAAAACTTGAAAAAGTGTCCGAACATTTAGAAGATGAGCTTAAAGAAGATGCAAAGATGAAAGAGAAGTATGATGAAAACGTACAACATGATCATACGAAAGAGAATACTGAAGAAAAAATTGATAATGAAAATGAGAAAAATTAATGTCACATGATACTTTTTTTATCTCTAAACATTCAGGTAAATATCTTTTAACAGCACTGTTCGTTTTTTTTATCTCTGTTTTATTAGATTGTGAAATTCTTGAATTTATTACTGGTATAACGTCTTTAGTTATTATTTATATTTTTAGGAATCCTGAACGAGAACTTCCAAAATATGAAGCCAATGTGATTGTCTCTCCTGTTGATGGTGTTATTGATTCAATTGAAGAGTTAAATGGTAAAACTATTATCATGATAAAAGTAGGATGTTTTGATTCTTCAATTTTAAGGGCACCTATAAATGGAATTGTTGATTCTGTATATAAATATTGTGGAGCACGGTTAAGTCGTAAAAATGACCTTGCAAATTGTTTAAATGAACAAGTAGAAATTACCTACAAAGACGCTAATAAAAATGAGTTAAAAGTAAAACATCTTTTAACCCAAAGTTTTGCTGATTTAGTATGTGATAGTAAAAGCAGTATAGAGATCTCTTCTGGAGAACGTTGCGGTGTTATGGTACATGGTCTTACAACAATTACCTTGGCGACAAAATTACAATCTGTAATAGTTGTTGGAAGTAAAGTTGAAGCAGGTATTACTCAAATAAGTGAGTTCTAACATGGAAAAGTTAACTTCAAAACAATTAATATACATTTTACCTAATCTTTTTACTGCATCAAGTATTTTTGTTGGTGTTGTCAGTATGATTGCTTCTATTCATGGTGAGTTTGAAAAAGCAGCATGGTACATCTTACTAGCACTTATTTTTGATGGCTTAGATGGACGTGTTGCTCGTATGACAAATACAACAAGCAAGTTTGGTGTTGAATTCGACTCATTAGCTGATATGGTCTCTTTTGGAATGGCTCCTGCACTTTTAACTTACTTGTATGTTGGTGAATCATTTGGAAAAGTAGGAATTGTAGTAAGCGCATTGTTTGTTATATTTGGAGCTATTAGACTGGCACGTTTTAATGTTATGACGGCTACTATTGAGCCTACTGTTTTTATTGGTGTTCCTATTCCAACTGCAGCCGTTTTTGTATCGGTAATAGTTCTGTTATTTCAGGAATATCCATTTCTAGAGAGTTTTAAAGTAGTTATTCTTTTTTTAACGGTATTTTTAGGACTTTTAATGGTTAGTAATATTCGTTATCCAAGTTTTAAAAAGATTCAAATGGCACCACAACATAGAATGCGAATTCTTGTAGGAATACTATCTTTAGCTTTTATAGCGTATTTGTATCCTATTGAGAGTGTGGCACTATTTTTTGTAATTTATATATTCTACGGTCCAATACGAGCACTATTTACACTCTCTAAACTATTAAAACGTAGATAGTCATTTACGTTTATTAAGGATTGAACTTTTTATATAAAAGTTTATCCCCATCTATTTTAAAGTTAAAGTAATCCGAAATAAACCCACTATTACCTATTTTAGAGAGTTGCACTGCCGCTCCTAGATTATTAGAGACTTCCATATAAAGTAATGCTAATGCATAACGGCTTTCAGAGTATTTAGTATTTTTACGCTTAGCTAGTTCTAAAAGTGCTAACGCATTTGCGTGATGTAATGCACCTGTAGATGCTACTGCACCATAAAAAAGTGTTGAAGCATCACGGATTTTAAAATCATCTATAAGTTGATTGTATAGCGTATATGACTCTTCAAAAGCTTTGTCATAAATAGAACTGAGTGCTAAAGCAGACATAATATCTTGTGGATTATTATCGCCAACTTGTAATTGTTCTTTTAGCTGTTCGCGCAGTGGAAATAGAGTTCCTGTAATAAGCGCCATTTGAGTATATAAGTATCGGGTTATGAAAGGACCATAGTAGAGATCTTCAAATGAGAAAACTTGCTTCTTTAGATAGAGTAAAGATTGTTTTGCATATTCAACATCATCTAAATCGTTAAAATGAGTATCGATGTAGATAAGATGAGATATAAGATCATTTGAGAGCTGGTGGGTTAGTTTTTTTGATGCGAGTTTTGCATCTTTTGTGCGACCTGTTTCTTTAGCAATAAGAACTTTTAATATAAGATACAATGGTCTATCTTTATAGTCCGAATTTAACCATTTTAAATTTCCTACAAAATTATTATCCATATAGTGTAGTAATGTTCGGTAGAGATCAAACTCTTCATTATCATCTTCATCTGCTAGATTCGTTTTTAAAATTGTATAAAGTTTTTTATGATCTTTTTTTATAAGTCGGCCTGTTATTAACGCATAAATTCCCGATAAATAGTTATTTGCATCAAGATAGTAAGATTTTAAAAAATAGGTGTGTGCATTTTGCATGTCACCTAGCTGCGCATACGTTAATCCTAAATTATAATTTAAGATAGAGTGTTTCGGGTAGGTATTGTACAGCTTTAAAAAAGCAGTATTAGCTTCACGTAGCTGATAGGAGAGAGCACTCTGTATCCCTTTAGCAATTCCATAATTAATTGAAGAAGTATTTGAACTTTTATTGAGATAATCTTGTGCTGAAACAATATTGTCTATATAAATATTTGCATTACCTTTTCGAATGTAACTAATAGTTTGTGTAGCGTTAAAAACTTTATAAGGTGAGTAATAAAATATTTTTTGATATTTAGTTGATTGTGACTCATTAAGAGTTGAACGGTATTTTGACTGAGCTAGTTTTGGATCAAAAAGTGATTCTTTAAGTGATATCTTTATGGGATAATGAGAATATATCTCTTCTGGATACATATCTGTTAGTGTTTGTAGTTGAGAACCTGCATCTCCCATATGACCTGATTTTATATTAATATACGCTAGTGCTAATTGCTCTTTTACAGGTGAGCTATTTTGGGTTATTGCTTCTTCTAAATATTTTTTTGCCAAAGTAATATCGCCAATATTGGCATATAAAAGACCAAGTGTAAAGTTGTTTTTATCTTGATCGGCATTTTCAAAAGATTCAATGGCTCCGTAGTAATCTTGATAAAGGGATTGGATTTCTCCTTGAATTTCATCTTGATCTTTCTGATATTGTGTTGAACTACGATGTTTTAATGAACTTAATGTTTCAAAATAGTTGTTTTTATAGTAGTTAATTAGTGAGAAATAGTATGAATAAAGTTGTGAATCATTTTCATAAGGAAGATAACTCATCGCTAAATCTATATAGTAGTGAAAACTTTCTATTTCTTTAAGATGAAGTGAACATACTGCAGCATTAAGCGCACTTACACATCTGTTTTCACCATTTCTTATGGCTTTTTTAAAAGTGTCTAGCGCGGTTTGATACTGTTGCTCACTAAGTTGTGAAACACCTAGATTATAGAGCGAAATAGATTGACTAATTTGTGCAATTTTTTCGTATAAAATAAGTGCTTCTTGTTTGTGATTATTTGAGTACAGGTAGTTGGCTTTGGATATCATTTTTTCAAGATTACTCTGTTTTACTTTTTTTAGTTTTTCAATGTCTAAAGTAGTTTCAGTAAAATTAAAAACGGGGGGTGCTTTTTTTTCTTTTTTGTTTAAAATAGTAATTAGTAAAACGACAATTAAAACGACAAGCAGAAGCGCAATAGCTGCTCCTCCAACTATCATTAATTTTTTCTTTTTAGCATCGCTCTCTTCTTGCTTTTCTTGCTTTTCTTGAGCGTTACCATCAACAGAGGACGCTTGGTCCTCTTCAATAATAATTATTTCGTCTTCTGCATTTTCTTGTTTATTTTCTTCTGCCATAATTTTTTACTTTTAAAAACCTTGAATAAATGTGTTAAGTATTATATCACATTACTGTAGGGTGAAAATATCCAAGGTATTCTTATTGAAGGCTTGAAAACAAAATTAATTTTTACTAACTTTGTTACTTTGTTTAATCCCTAAAAATAGTAGGCTTAATGAAAAATACGGGGGTCTAAATAATCATTTTTTCTTATAACTTACTAAATAGTCATCGACCATTTTTAACTTCAAACTTTTAGTAAATCCATTGTGTATTTTCAACAGTTTTTTCATAGGAGAAAAGACTCCTTCATCGATTGCATTTGTAGTGTTATTAATCTTGATATTTTTCTCATTTTTATAAGTAAAAAGATAAGGCAAATTGGTAACTAAACTTTTATATGCTGAAACT
>Ga0233442_1001442_pt1 | contig 18290 bp, 21 predicted proteins | sample SI_123_September_3_FD_182789 | JGI IMG/M metagenome (GOLD analysis project Ga0233442, IMG submission 182789) | Seawater microbial communities from Saanich Inlet, British Columbia, Canada - SI_123_September2016_150_MG | ecosystem: Environmental > Aquatic > Marine > Inlet | place: Canada: British... | reverse complement strand
ACTTCCATCCAGAGAACTCACATGTTATCCCTGCACTTATGCGACGTTTTTATGAAGCCAAGGTTAATAACGATGCTGAAGTGGTGGTGTGGGGTACAGGCAATGCAATGCGTGAGTTTTTGTATGTAGATGATATGGCAGCAGCATCTTTATTTGTATTGGAGCTAGGCGAAGAAGCATATCAAGCCATTACTAAGCCAACGCTCTCGCATATTAATATTGGTACGGGTACAGAGATCACTATCCATGAATTGGCAGAAACTATGAAAGAGATCGTCGGATTTAAAGGCGAGGTAGTTTTTGATACAACTAAACCAGATGGCTCATTGCGTAAACTTGTTGATGTATCTCGCATAGAAAGCTCGGGATGGTCCTATAGTGTAGACTTAAAAAAAGGTCTTAAGATTACTTATGCATGGTATCTAATCAATATAGGGAAAATATGATAGAAAATATATTACATAATGAACAATTAATATCAGTAATTATTAGATCTCAGTATCATGCAGAGGGTATTAGCTTTTTTACACCCGATGACTTTTCTCAACAATTGGCCTATATGAACAGAGAAAAAGGTTATGTTATTTCACCACATGTGCATAATCCAGTTAAACGAGAAGTGAGCTATACTCAAGAGGTGCTCTTTATTAAAAGTGGAAAAGTAAGAGTTGATTACTTTGATGATGATAAGAACTATCTGGAAAGTCACATACTAAATCATGGAGATGTTGTATTGCTTTCGAGTGGAGGGCATGGGTTTCACATGCTTGAAGATAGTGAAATTATTGAAGTGAAACAGGGTCCATATGCTGGAGATAAAGACAAAACAAGATTCGACCCAGTTGCAGATTCTCAAGTAAAATTAAAGTAATGGTAATGGTTAACGAGTCACTGTTAGATGGCAATAAAAAAAACCTAAGCGAGTGTATTGATGCCAATTAGATAAGATCTGAAGGTCCATTTGTTAAAAAATTTGAAAATCAAATGGCTCATTATGTAGGAAGAAAGCATGCAACCACCAGTTCAAGTGGTATATCTGCTCTTGATATTGCAATATCGGCACTAAGCTTACAAGAAGGTGATATACCTTCATTTATAATCATTTCATGCGCTCAAGCGCTTACCAAATTAAACATTAAACTAGTTCTTGTAGATAGTGAATACAATGCTTTTAATATGAAAATAGAGGATGTTGAATCCAAGATTACTCCAAAAAACAAAAGCCATTATGATTGCTCATATCTTCGGATTAACTATTGATGTAGATCCAATTTTAATCTAACAAAAAAAAGCATGACTTAAGAGTTATAGAGGGTGCTGCACAGGCTATATGGTAAACTTATAAAGCTAAGCAGTGCGGTAGGTAGCTTTGGAGATATTAGTATTTTTAGTTTTTATCCAAATAAACACATAGTCACCGGTAAAGGTGCAATGATGATTTGCTAGATAAAAGATCAAAGATTTGCACATGAGGAGATCGGGTTTAATTATAGAATGATAAATATGCAAGCCGCATTAGGCGTTACTCAACTAGAAAGAATTAATCAAATTGTTGAAAAGAAAAGATGGATTAGCGAGATTTAGATATGCCAAATCTCCCGATTAAATCAACTAATTATTGTGAAAATATTTATTGGGTATGTACAATTACTTTGAAGGATGATCATCCTAAAACTGCCAGCCAGATTATGTTAGAAATTGGAGAGTATAAAGCAGTAAAGGTTTCCGATGTACTACATGAGATTTTAATGTGAAAAAAGTTATTTATTTTATAGGTTTGAATTGATATGAATATGAGAGGCAATATTAAAATTTTGAAATATAATTCACTAATTCAAGAGTGTTATTTTAAAAAAAACTAAATTTCAACGATTAATAATAAATTAATAGCCATTTCAATGAAAAATAAAAAAATACTAATCACAGGTGGTGCCGGCTTTATTGGCTCTGCCGTTATTCGCCATATTATTAATAATACTGATCACAGTGTCGTTAATGTTGACAAGCTCACTTATGCTGGCAATTTAGAATCTCTAACTTCAGTTGAAAGTGACACAAGATACGCATTCGAACAAGTGGACATTTGCGATGCAACTGAGATTAAGCGCGTGTTTGATAAGCACCAGCCGGATATTGTAATGCACTTAGCAGCCGAATCGCATGTCGATCGATCCATTGACGGTCCTGGTGAGTTTATCCAAACAAATATTGTTGGTACTTATGTGTTGCTTGAGGAGGCTAGAGACTACTGGTCAAGTTTAGAAAGTGGTAAAAAAGAAGACTTTAGATTTCATCATGTGTCTACTGATGAAGTCTATGGAGATTTAGAAGGTACAGATGATCTTTTTACTGAAGAGACATCATATGCACCAAGCTCACCTTACTCTGCCGCCAAAGCCAGTTCAGATCATTTGGTCAGGGCCTGGCAGCGTACTTTTAAATTTCCAACATTGATTACCAACTGTTCTAATAACTATGGCCCTTATCAGTTCCCTGAAAAGCTTATTCCGCTTATTATTCTTAACGCTTTAGAAGGTAAGGACTTACCAATCTATGGCAATGGCAAACAAATACGCGATTGGCTTTATGTAGATGACCATGCAAGGGCATTACTGCATGTCGCACTTACTGGCAAGATTAGTGAAACCTATAATATTGGCGGACATAATGAATTGCAGAACATTGAAGTCGTAAAAACCGTTTGCAGTATTTTAGATGAGTTAGTGCCAAGCAAACTTGATGGTATTGACCAATATGAACAGCTCATTACCTATGTGGGCGATAGAGCGGGGCATGATGTCAGATACGCGATTGATGCTACCAAGATTGATAAAGAGCTAGGCTGGATCCCTGATGAAACTTTTACAACAGGCATTCGAAAAACAGTGCAGTGGTATCTAGATAACAATATTTGGTGTAGCCGAGTTAAAGATGGTAGTTACCAAGGTGAAAGGTTAGGAGTAATCAAGAAATGAAGGGAATAATATTAGCAGGTGGTTCTGGCACGCGCCTTTATCCTTTGACTAAAGGTGTATCAAAACAACTCATGCCAATTTACGATAAACCGATGATTTATTATCCTTTATCGATTTTGATGTTGTCTGGCATTCAAGAAGTGCTTATTATCTCAACCCCTGAAGACCTTCCAAGATTTGAACAGCTCCTAGGTAATGGTGCTGATATTGGCATGAAGTTTGAATATATTATTCAGCCCTCTCCTGATGGGCTGGCGCAAGCATTCATCTTGGGTAAAGAGTTTGTTGGTAATGACGATGCTTGCTTGATTTTGGGTGACAATATTTATTATGGCCAGGGCATGACTAATATGCTTTCTAATGCCGTACTTAATGCAAAAGACAAGAATATGGCGACAGTATTTGGCTATCATGTGCAAGATCCTGAGCGTTATGGTGTGGTGGATTTTGACCATACTGGCAGGGCGCTTAGTATTGAAGAAAAGCCAGTTATTCCTAAAAGTAATTATGCAGTAACGGGCTTGTATTTTTATCCTAATGACGTGGTTAAAAAAGCAACTGAAGTTGTTCCATCTGACAGAGGCGAATTAGAAATTACTTCAGTCAACCAAATGTATCTTAATGAAGACCGTCTAACGGTTGAACTGATGGGTAGAGGTTATGCTTGGCTAGATACTGGCACACATGAGAGTTTATTAGAGGCCGCTACTTTTATTGAAACCATTGAGAAAAGACAAGGCTTAAAAGTAGCTTGCATTGAAGAGATTGCGTTTGAAAGAGGTTATATCAATAAAGAACAACTCTTAGAGTTGGCACAACCTCTTGCCAAGAATCAATATGGACAGTATCTGCTCAGACGTGCGGAGGAAGTGATTTGAAATTTACACCTCAATCAATCCCCGATGTATTACTGATCGAACCCACTGTACATGACGATAATCGTGGTTATTTTGTAGAAACTTTTAGACAAGATCTTTTTGAGGAGGCTGTTGGCTATAAAGTCAATTTTATTCAAGACAATGAATCCAAATCAACTAAGGGTGTATTGCGCGGATTGCACTATCAACTACCACCCTACACTCAAGCTAAGCTAGTAAGAGTGATTGAAGGTAGTGTTCTAGATGTAGCTGTTGATATACGCAAATCCAGCCCAACCTTTGGCCAACATGTAGCTGTAGAGTTAACGGCAAATAATAAACATCAACTTTTTGTACCGCATGGCTTTGCTCACGGATTTGTTGTACTTAGTGATAGCTCAACATTCGCCTATAAAGCTGATAATTACTACGCACCAGAATATGACAGAGGTATTGTATTTGATGATAGTGAATTAGCCATTGATTGGCAATTATTAGCAGAAGAGTTACAACTCTCAGATAAAGATAAAACCCATCCATCTTTAGCCAACGCTAAAGATCTGTTCGAGTAGCTAGAAATTATGAGAATACTAGTTATAGGCAAGAATGGCCAATTAGGTCGATCTATTCAAAAGATAGTTAAGAAAGAAAATTACAACAACCAGAATGCCGATGATTTTATTTTTGTTGGCAAGGAAGAATTAGATTTAAGTAATGAAAACAATATTACTCGTTACTTTGAAGGTAACGCATTTGATATTATTATTAACTGTGCCGCCTATACAGCAGTAGATAAAGCAGAAGAAGAGCCAAATTTTGCAAATCAGATTAATTATTTAGCAGTGAAGCAATTGGGTCAGATTGTTAAAAATCAGCAAGCTAAATTAATACATATCTCTACTGATTATGTCTTCGACGGAGAAAGCGACAAGTCTTATGTGGAAACTGATAAGACCAACCCAATCAATGCATATGGAAGAACTAAGTTGGCTGGAGAGCAAATACTGAAAGAAATCATGCCAACCGATGCTATTATCATTAGAACCAGCTGGATGTACTCAGAATACGGCAATAACTTTGTTAAAACCATGCTAAGATTAAGTAAAGAGCGAGATGAAATAAATGTAGTAAGTGACCAAATAGGCTCGCCTACTTATGCGACTGATTTGGCTGAAGTGATACTAAAAATAATAGACGATAAAGCCTACCAAGACAAAGGGCAGTCAACTGAAGTTTACCATTATTCAAATGAGGGTGAGATAAGTTGGTATAGATTTACTGAAGAAATCTTTAAAATAACAAAGATAGATTGCAAGGTTAATCCAATAACAACAGAGCAATATCCAACGCCCGCCAAAAGACCGAAAAATACTTTCATGAATAAAGATAAAATAACTGAAGCATTTAGTGTGAGTATTCCTGATTGGAAAGAATCTTTAACTAAAGCTTGTAAATTCATAATAAAATAAAAATACTAATGATTTTAAAAGAAAGAAAGTTATTAAAAAGTTTATGGACTTTTCAAACTGATTGTAGGAAGAAACAATTTTGGCTATTACTGGTGCTTACGATTTTATCCGCTATGTTGGAAGTTGTTAGTTTGGGTGCGGTGCTTCCATTTCTTGGTATTTTGATAGATCCGGAAAAGATGTATTCTATGCAAGAAGTTCAGCCATTAATTCAATTCGCAAATATAACTAATCCAATAGAATTGATTTTACCGGTAACTATAATATTTATTGTTGTGGTTCTTATTGCGGCCGCGGTTCGATTGATTTTATTATATGCCATAATTAAGTTTTCTTTTGCAGTGGGTGCAGATTTAAGTATAGGTATATATAGACGCACCCTTTATCAAAATTATTCTGTACATGTGTCTAGAAATAGTAGCGAAGTAATAAATGGAATTATTACAAAAACAAGTACGGTAATACATGGAGTTGTAAGCCCAATTCTTACTCTAATGGCTTCAGTTGTTTTGATATTCGGAATTACTACAGCATTATTTTTTATTAATACAGAGGTGGCTCTTTCGGCATTCTTTGGATTTGGTTTTTTATATTTAAGTATTATTCTATATACAAAGAAACGACTTAAAAAGAATGGAGAATGCATAGCAGAAGAGTCTACACGAGTAATAAAATCTCTTCAAGAGGGTCTTGGAGGGATTCGAGACGTTATAATCGACAGCAACCAAGAATTTTATTGTCGATTGTATAGAGAGTCAGACTTGCCATTACGACAAGCTTCTGGCGACAATCAATTTATAAGTAGCAGTCCTCGATATCTTATGGAGGCGGTAGGCATGAGTCTTATTGCGATACTCGCCTATTTTATGACACAGGATAACAAAGGGTTTGAGGTGATTCCTATACTAGGTGCATTGGCATTAGGCGCCCAAAGGCTTCTCCCTGCACTTCAACAGGCGTATTCTTCTTATAGTACTTTTATTGGCTCAATTCCATCATTTAAAGATGCCATGAAGTTGTTAATGCAACCATTACCAAAAGTTAATGATAATCAAAATATAGATCACATAAAGTTTGATAAGAGCTTGCATTTAAAAAATATTGAATTTAGACATTCTGATAGTCTGCCATATGTTCTAAAAGGCATTGATATAAAAATTAAAAAAGGATCTTGTGTTGGTTTTATTGGTGTTACAGGGAGTGGTAAAAGCACATTGCTAGATATAGTTATGAGGCTTCTTACTCCAACATCTGGAAAGCTACTTGTCGACTCTTTGATCATTAATAAAGATAATGAAAAATTTTGGCAAGAGCACATATCTCACGTCCCACAAACAGTCTATTTATCGGATGCAACCATTGAAGAGAATATAGCTTTCGGAATTTCAAAAAAACTAATTGACCACGACAGAGTGAGAAGTGCGGCTAAAAAAGCTCAAATTTCTAATTTGATTGACGGCTGGAAGAATGGCTATGAAACTACTGTTGGTGAAAGGGGTATAAAACTATCAGGCGGGCAAAGGCAGCGTATCGGTATAGCTAGAGCACTATATAAACAATCTACAGTGTTAATTTTTGATGAAGCAACGAGCGCCCTAGATAGTCAAACAGAAAAGAAAATTATGAATACAATAAATAGTCTTGATAATGAGTTAACAATATTAATTATTGCCCACAGGGTGACCACACTGAAAGATTGTGATCAAATAATAGATCTTAGTGATCATGGGAATGCTGTTGTGAAAAAATATGATGACATAATTAATGATATTTAAATAAATGAACAAAATACTTAAATTAATTGGTAGAGAACAGCAATTATTTACAAATGATATTAAAATTTTATCAAAAGACTTGGAAAAAACCGTATCTGACTCAAATTTTCTTGTTATTGGTGGGGCAGGCTCAATAGGGCAAGCCGTAGTTAAGGAAATTTTTAAACGCAACCCTAAAAAACTTCATGTTATTGATATTAGTGAAAACAATCTGACTGAATTGGTAAGAGATATCAGAAGTTCATTTGGATATATTGATGGTGATTTTAAAACCTTTGCTTTAGACATAGGTTCGATTGAATATGATGCCTTTATTAAGTCTGATGGCCAGTACGATTATGTTTTAAATCTTTCTGCGCTTAAGCATGTGCGCAGTGAAGAGGATCCATTTACATTGATGAGGATGATTGATGTAAATATATTCAATACAGATAAAACAATCAGACAGTCAATTGAAAATGGAGTGAAGAAATATTTTTGTGTAAGCACTGATAAAGCTGCCAATCCAATCAACATGATGGGTGCAAGTAAACGCATTATGGAGATGTTTTTAATGCGTAGATCTTTAGATATAGATATTTCAACTGCAAGGTTTGCAAATGTTGCTTTTAGCGATGGCTCATTGTTACATGGTTTTAATCAGAGAATTGAAAAAAGACAGCCAATCGCTGCACCGAGTGATATTAAACGTTATTTTGTAACACCACAAGAGAGTGGAGAGTTATGTTTGATGAGCTGTATTTTTGGCGAAAATAGAGATATATTCTTTCCGAAACTAAGCGAAGCCTTACACTTAATATCTTTTTCAGATATTGCTATTAAATATCTTAAGGATAAAGGCTTTGAACCGTATCTATGTGACACAGAAGACGAGGCTAGAGAATTAATTAAAACTCTTCCAGAGCAAGGAAAGTGGCCTTGTTTGTTTACAAAAAGCGATACAACTGGTGAGAAAGATTTTGAAGAATTCTATACCGATAAAGAAGTGCTTGATATGGAGCGTTTTTTGAATTTAGGCGTGATAAAAAACGAGCCAGAATATGATGAGAATCTGTTAAATAATTTTGAGAGTAATATTGGTGAGCTTAAAGCTAGTATGAAGTGGAATAAGAAAGCGATCGTGGGAGAATTTTTCAAGATGATTCCTGAGTTTAACTATCACGATAATGGCAAATACCTTGATGGAAAGATGTGATGTTTGAGGATATTATCGAATTCATTCAAGAAACCTATGGAACTAAGGATTTTATCCCTTTGCATGAACCAAAGTTTGTTGGTAATGAGAAGCAATATTTGAACGAATGTATTGACTCTACATTTGTCTCATCAGTGGGCAAGTTCGTAGATGAGTTTGAAGATCAAATTGCAAGTTATACAGGTGCAAAATACGCTATAGCAACCAGTAATGGCACTTCGGCATTACACATATCGTTACTGTTAGCTGGTGTAGAAAATGGTGATGAGGTGATTACTCAGCCACTTACATTTGTAGCAACCTGTAATGCAATTAGTTATTGTGACGCTGATCCTATATTTGTTGATGTTGATAGGGATACCATGGGGTTGTCTCCAGTTGCATTGCAGGAATTTTTGGATAGTAATACCACTATAAGTAATAATAAATGCACTAACAATTCCACAGGTAAAGTTATTAAGGCATGTGTACCAATGCATACATTTGGAAACCCTTGCAGAGTGGATGAAATTAAAGCTATTTGTGATGAATACAATATTTACTTGATTGAGGATGCCGCAGAGAGTTTAGGAAGTCTATACAAAGGTAAGCATACTGGCACTTACGGTGAGATGGGGGTAATGAGTTTTAATGGCAATAAAATTATTACTGCAGGCGGTGGTGGCTGTATTGTTACAGACAATGAAGCTTTAGCAAAACAGGCTAAACACCTAACGACAACAGCAAAAGTGCAACATAAGTGGGCGTTTAATCATGACCAGGTTGGCTATAATTATCGCATGCCTAATCTCAATGCAGCACTACTTGTTGCTCAACTGGAGCAACTTGATTCATTTCTGAATAGTAAGAGGGGGCTTGCTATCCAATACAAAGAATTTTTTACAAATAAGAAAATTGGTTTTGTCACAGGGATAAAAGGGGCAAAATCGAATTATTGGTTAAATGCACTTATATTGGATAATTTAAAGCAAAGAGATTTGTTTTTAGAGGTTACTAATGCAGCAGGTGTGATGACTAGGCCTACATGGACATTGATGAGCAAATTGCCGGTGTTTAAAGGTTGTCAAAAGGGTAATTTAAATAATGCAGAATGGCTTGAAGATAGGGTTGTTAATATTCCGAGTAGTGTGACAACCTCATGAAGAAAATTATCTTAATTGGTGGTGGCGGTCATTGTGAGTCCGTTATAGATGTTATTGAGCAAGAAGGTCGGTTTCAAATTGCTGGAATTATAGATAAGCCTAATTTAGTAGGAAAAAGAGTTTTGGGCTATTCATTTATTGGAACCGACTCTGATTTAAGTAAATTATCAGAGAAGTATGGTTATGCATTAGTAACAGTAGGCCAAATTCAAACTCCTGAATTAAGGAAAAGGTTAATTAGTTTAGCAGTTACTGCTAAATTTAAGTTTCCTGTAGTTGTTTCACCTCGTGCTTATATCGCCAAAGACGTTTGTATTGGTGATGGTACAGTAATCATGCATGATGCGCTAGTAAATGTATCAGCATCAGTTGGAAATCATTGCATTATTAACAGTAAGGCATTAATAGAGCATAATGCTGTTATTGAAGATTATTGCCATATTTCAACTGCCGCAGTAATTAATGGGGGATCGATTGTGCGCCAAGATAGTTTTGTTGGTAGTAATTCAACTACAAAAGAATATATAGAAATTAAGGGATTTATTAAAGCTGGAGAATTAAAAAAATGAATAGTATAGAAACAATTGTTTTGTCAACAGTAAAAGAGTTAGGAGTCGAACAAGAGAATGAAGAACTTCAAAATTCAGACCTTACAACAATATTGTTTGGTAAAAATTTAGACAGTATGGGTATTGTGTTTTTGGTCACTGAATTAGAAGAGGAGATTTTTGATACACTCGGTTTGCAAATATCACTTGCGGATGAAAGAGCAATGAGCCAAAAAACCTCCCCTTTTCGTAGCGTTAAAACTCTTGTTAAATATGTAGGATCTCTTGTAGATGAACAAAAGGGCTAATTATAAATGAGCAAAATTTTTATCATAACAGGCACACGTAAAGGAATTGGTAAGCAATTAGCCGAGCATTATTTATCACTTGGTCATTTTGTTGCGGGTTGTAGTCGTGGCAAGCAAAGCATTGAACACTCCAAATATACACATTTCATATTAGATGTGGCTGATGAGAAAATGGTTATGAGTATGGTGAGAACAGTAAAAAAACAATATGGCCATATTGATGTGCTGTTAAATAATGCTGGTATTGCGGCTATGAATCATATGCTGACAACTCCATATCAGAGCGCACAAAAAGTTTTTGATACTAACTTTTTTGGCACATTCCTCTTTAGTCGTGAAGTGTCGAAAGTAATGATGAAACAAAAGAGTGGGCGGATCGTAAATTACACAACAGTAGCGGTTGCACTGAATCTTGCAGGAGAAGCTGTATATGCTGCCAGCAAGGCAGCAATTGAGAGTTTTACACGTGTCTCAGCAAAGGAATTGGGTGAATTTGGCATACGTGTCAATGCTATTGGACCAACACCTGTGCCAACCGACCTTATACGTAACATCCCCAAAGAGAAGTTAGAAGATTTGTTAGATCAACAGGCAATCCATCGTTTTGGGGAGTTTGAAGATATACTGAATGTGATTGACTTCTTTATTGATAAGAGGAGTGAGTTCATTACAGGGCAGGTTATCTACCTTGGTGGAGTAATGCTATGACTTGGTTGATTAATCATATAGCTAGTTTAGCTAATCGCAATGCAATTTCTGATTCAACTGGTAAATACACCTATCCTGAATTGACTACAGAAGTTAATCGCTATCAGGAAGTGGTTGGCACCCAGATCATGCCTGGAGATACAGTTGTAATACTTTCAGATTATAATTTTCGTGCAATAGCATTATTCCTGGTGCTACTTAACAAGAAGTGCATCATTGTCCCTATTGTAAGTAAGATACAAAGGGAGATTGACAATAGGATTGAAGTAGCCTCCGGTAATAAGATTATCCAAATTACATCTGAAGGTGCGCTAACAATCGAGACACGAAGTCAGAAGAGAGTGCATGATTTGACCTTGGGGCTTGTTGAACAAGGGCAAGCCGGATTAATATTGTTTAGTAGTGGTAGTACGGGCGAGCCTAAAGCGATGATTCATAATCTTGACGTACTTGTAGATAGTTTTCAGGGAAAAAAGCTTAAGAAACTGAATATACTTATTTTTCTGATGTTTGATCACATAGGTGGTTTAAATACGCTTATAAGCACCCTGTCTATGGGGGCGCATATTATCCTACCTGCTAATAGAGATGCATTAGATATTGCCGCCCTGATTGAGAAGCATAAAGTCCATGTTTTACCAACATCACCTACTTTTTTAAATATGATGTTAATGGCTAATGTTGCTAATAAATATAATCTCGGCACCCTCAAGATGATTACATACGGTACAGAGTCAATGCCAGAAAGTCTTTTACAAAGACTGAGAGATACCTTCCCAAAAACACGATTTCTACAAACCTTCGGCACTAGTGAAACGGGCATTGTACAAACATCAAGTCGATCCTCTGGTAGTCTTGAGATAAAGTTTAATGATCTAGATCAAGAATACAAGGTTGTGAATGGTGAGTTATGGATAAGAAGCAAGACACAGGTGCTAGGGTATTTGAATGCAAAAATGGATAGTTTTACTGAAGACAACTGGTTCCGTACAGGCGACCTAGTAGAAGAATTGAATGATGGGTATATTCGTATTATTGGACGTGCAAAAGAGGTGATTAATGTTGGTGGTGAAAAAGTATTGCCAACAGAAGTTGAGTCTATCTTGCTTGAAATAGATATTGTATTAGATACCCTTGTATACGGTGTAAAGAATGCAATTACTGGCCAAAGTGTTGTCGCAGATATTGTTTTAGTTGATGGTATTGAAACTAAATCAGCAAAAAAGAAGATCAGAAAGTATTGTCGAACACGACTTTCTGGGTTTAAGATCCCAACAAAGTTGATTTTCTTGGATAAGACTAATACTAGCGATAGGTTTAAAAAAATACGATTAAGTAAGGATGCTTAAGGTTGATTAATAAGAACTAGTCTACATTTAATAGACTAAGAATTAATTATAAGTTCTACATTACAAATAGGTCAAGAGAGAAATAACATGATACGCCTTATTACAAACGAATCAGAGCTCTTAGAATATAAGCAAGATATAATTTCTCTTTTTACAAGGTGTTTTAAAAGAGAATTAACTGAAGAATTTTGGGATTGGGCTTATATTTCTAGCACATCTAGAAGTCCCATTGTATCCTTAATGCTCCACAATGAAAAGGTTGTTGGTCATTATGCAGTAATTGCTTTTGATTTATACGCAAAAAAAGGTAAAAAAACTAAGACCGCATTATCGATAACAACAATGATAGATAAAGATTTTCGTCAACAGGATGGGGGGATTTTTGCTCTTGCAAACTCCGTTTATGATTATTTAGAGAAGGATGGTGTAGAATTCGTATTCGCTTATCCAAATGAAATGTCGTCCTCAGTATTCAGATTGTTTCTTGACTGGAAGATTGACAGCACTTCAAGGTTAATCACAGCTAAAGGAAGTGAGCTCAATAATGGACTATTAGCAAATATATGTAAGGATAGAAAATATTTTTTTGATATAAAAGACAATGATTTCCTCGCATGGCGATTGAATAAGCCAGGGTCTAAGTATTATGAGAGGAGTAACTCTATAGTTAAAGAATATAATGGCAGTGTTGATCTTCTATATTTTGATAAAAATTGTATTCTTGACAGTGATGTAGAATACAATTTATTAGTAGGGTGTGGCGAAGTTGAGAAAAATAGAGGGGCTAAATATGATTTTGGAGTTAAGAGGTTGACTAATACAAATGTTAATCCGTGTGATATAGCAAGTATGATGATTCTTTCGGATGTATTTTAATGAATAATAAAATATTAATAATCGCAACTCATCCGGACGATGAGACTCTTGGCTGTGGCGGCACATTATTGAAGCACAAGGATGGTGGCGATGAGATTCATTGGCTCATCTGCACTGAAACAGATAGTAATAATGACTTTTATAATATTAGAAAAGAGGAGATAAAAGAGGCTGGTAAACTTTACAAGTTTGATAGTATTACTAATTTAAAGCTCAAAACTATGCATATTGATGAGTACAGTATGAGTGAGTTGATCGGAAAAATATCTACAATTGTCAAACAAATAAAGCCTAATATTATTTATTTACCTTTTAAAGGGGATGTTCATAGTGATCACAGGTTAATTTTTTTAACTAGTTATAGTTGCACTAAGTCATTTCGATATCCATTCGTTAAAAAAATATACATGATGGAAACTTTGAGTGAAACAGAGTTTTCCCCAAGCACTAAAGAGGATAGCTTTATTCCAAATACATTTGTAGATATAAGTAAATATATTGATCTAAAAATTCAGATTATGAATGTGTTTAAAAGCGAAGTATCGGAGCATCCATTCCCTAGAAGTGAAAAAAGCATAAGAGCTTTAAATACATTCAGAGGTAGTACAGCTGGGTGTGAATACGCGGAAAGTTTTGTCCTTTTAAAGGAAATTATGTGAGTGTTAAATAAAATAATATATGCGACAGTTGTATATGAGTGTAAGAATTTTGATATCTTCGCACATGATTACTTAGAATCTGTCTTTAAACAAACCGATCAAAATTTTGAATTATTAATTTTGTCTGATGGTGTTGATATAGCCAATATAAAAGAGATTGTTGATCAGTTTAACGTAAATAGAAAAATTATCCACTATGAGAAGAACACAAGACGTCTAACTCCAATACAGTTGCGAAAAGAGCTGATAGATATTTCATACAAACTAGGTGGAGATATTTTAATTTTTTCAGATTTTGATGAAAGTGTTGCCAATAACAGGGTAAAGGAAATTTTATCTAATATTGAAAAGTATGATTTTGTTTTTAATGATTTCTTTGTGGTTGACAAGCAATTAAATAAGATAGAAGAGAATAGTTTTTTTGAAACAAGAAATGTACCTGATTATTTGCTGGATTGGAGAGATATAAAGTCGTTCAATTATGTTGGGCTTGGGAGTATGGCAATAAATTTATTATCATATGACTACAAGAGTATGATCATTCCAGATTATATTGTCGCGCTGGATTGGTTTATAGCAACCAAAGTATTGATTGATGGAGGAATTGGATTGAAAATAACTAGCACTTTTGCTAATTATCGTCAGCATGATAGCTCATTCGTAGGATTTGAATTTAGCCTTAACAAGGAAAGATTGGCTCAAGGTTTAAAAGTTAAGGAAAAGCACTATAAGTATTTTAAGGAATATAGTCAAGAGTTTAATCTTTTATACGACGGGATTTTAGAGTTAAGAAACTATATAAATGAAGTGGGTGAAGACTATTATATAAATGAAGTTAACTCGAGATTTAATATGAATAATTTTTGCTGGTGGGAAAATATAAAATTAAAGAAGGAGATAAATTATGATCTTTAAAGAGTTGAAAGGTCCGTACATTATTGCGGAAATAGGATGTAACCATAATGGAGATACAGAACTCGGGTTGAAGATGATAAGGGCCGCAAAAGATTGTGGTGCCGATGCTGTTAAGTTTCAGTATTTTACAAAAGACAATCTTTTTACCAAAAAATATATGTCAGATCTAGATAAAGGAAATGTCGTTATCGAAAATATTGACAAATGGGAAACAAAAGAATTAGATTTACAAGGTGTTTCTGAACAAATAGATGAGTTTATTAATGATAAAGAGCAATTAATAATTTTTCAAAAATATTCAAAAAGAATAGGGATTGATTTCGGCTGTACTCCTGTAGATTCAGAAGGCGCCATGTTTTTAAAAGAGATAGGTAGTGACTTTATCAAATTGGCCTCTATGGATGCAGATAATTTAGAGATGATAGATTCTGCTATAAATACTGATTTGCCGATTCTTATTTCAACAGGAATGGCAGATTTACAAGAAATTGATGCTGTTTACAACTTATTCAAAGGTAGAGGTTTTGATAATTTTTCCTTATTGCATGCTGTATCTATTTACCCACCCAGGGACGAAATTGTAAATTTAAATTTTATTGATACCTTGAATTATTTATATGATTGTGAGATAGGATACTCTGATCATACGCTGGGTTTTGAAGTTCCATTGGCGGCAATAGGAAAAGGTGTGAAAATAATAGAGAAACATTTTACTTTAGATAAAGAAATGTTTGGGTGGGACCATAAAGTCTCCGCCGATGAGCAGGATTTAAGGATTATATGTAAAGGTGGTAAAAAAGTTTATAGAACTTTAGGAGAAAAGTATAAGATTTTATCTCCTGAAGAATTAAAGAAAAGAGAAAAGTTTAGAAGAAGTGCTACATTGTGTAAAACTTTAGAGAAAGGCCATATTTTAACTAGAGATGATTTTGTATTTAAAAGGCCCGGGACTGGTATAAAGCCTGGTGAGATAGAGTTTATTTTAGGTAGAAAATTAAAAACAATTACAGAACAAGATAAGACGTTAATGCTTAGTGATTTCGAATGATTGCAATTATTCCAGCAAGATGTGGATCAAAAGGACTGCCTGGAAAAAACATAAGGATCTTGCATGGAAAGCCAATGATTGCCTATACAATTGAGGCGGCATTGAAGTCAAAATATATTGAGAATGTAATAGTTTCTACTGACTGCAAAGAGATTGAAGATGTGGCGAAGAAATTCGGTGCAAAAAGTTATTTTCTTCGGCCCGAAGAGTTGGCGATGGATGATTCTAAGGCGATTGATAATTATATTTATACAGTAGATAGGCTTAATAATGATTTTGATTACAGTATAGATAGTTTTGTTGTTTTGCTACCAACTTCACCGTTTAGAGGGGCAAACGATATAGACAATGCTATTGAGATTTTTAATAAAAAAAATGCCGATTCTGTTGTTAGCTACACTAAGGAGCAGCATCCGATCGAGTGGCACAAGCATCTTACAGAAGAAGGAAAATTTGAAAATATTTTCGATGAAAGACTTTTGAATAGACAAGAATACAAGCCTAGCTATTTTCCAAATGGTGCAATCTATGTGTTTAATTATGAGTTAATAAGAAACAATTTGTATTACAGCGATAATTCGTATGCATATATTATGCCAAGACATAGATCTGTGGATATAGACACGCTGGAAGATTTTCAGTATGCAGAATTTTTAATGAGGCAGAAAAATGCTTGAAAATTTAAATAAGATTAAGAAAATATTTGAATCAGGTGGGAATATCATGGAATATCTAAAAGAGGCAAATATCAATCAAGATATAGATGACATGGTGCTAATTAGTTACGATTTTCAAGCTGGAAGCTATATAAAAAAGTCGGAAGAGAACCCTGAATACGAAGAGGAAAGAGCGAATGCATATTCAGAAATTTTTAATAACCCCCCTGTGTCAGGACAGTTTGTTACTGTACCCAATTGTGAATAATATTCCTTGTTTATTGCCAGAGAATGCTATTGTTGCAACTCATTTTTTAGGTTAATGCTTATGTTTAAAAAATTGAAAGAAATTCAAGTTCTGAAATCTACGACTATAAAAGAGGCTGTCGTTATTATGGATGACGTAGGCTATGGTTTGTGTGTGTGTATTGACAATTCAAAAAAAGTTATTGGTCTTATGACAGATGGAGATTTCAGGAGGGGTGTCTTAAACGGCATCGATTTAAATAATCCCATTGAATCAATTGTTAACAAAGACTTTATAAAGTTAGAGGAGGGGTTTAGTCAAGAAGATATAGAAGGAATATTTTTGAATACAGTTGCAAGGATTGTTCCTGTTTTAGGTGTTAATGGAGCTTTACAAAATATTATTTCTAAGGATGTTTTTTTTGATGGGAAAGGAGAGACTCAAATTAAAGAAAATATACCTTATCCAGTTGTTATTATGGCAGGTGGCGAAGGAACTAGATTAGCACCATTTACTAATATTCTACCAAAACCACTACTTCCACTCGGAAACGATCCCGTTATTAAGGTTATTATGGATAGGTTTAATGCTGGTGGTGTTGACGAATTTTATATTACTGTCAATAGTAAAAAGCAAATGATTAAAGGGTATTTTCATGATCACAAGTCGCTGTATAAAATACATTTTGTAGATGAAGATGAACCACTTGGAACAGCAGGTTCGTTAGGGTTAGTCAAAGAAAATATCGATACAAATTTCTTTGTTGTTAATTGCGATGCTGTTTTAGATATTGACTACAGTGATTTAGTGAAATTCCATCATACAGGAAGCTTTGATCTTACTTTAGTTGCTTCATTGAAACACTACACTGTTCCTTATGGTGTGTGTAATGTTGATAATCAAGGTTTGTTAGTGTCAATGCATGAAAAGCCAGAGCAAGATTTATTGGTAAATACAGGACTATATTTCCTAAATTCGAGTGTGCTTGATTTGATTTCAGGAGATGAATTTTTACATATGACTGATATTATTCATATTTTGAAAGAAAAAAGATTTAAAGTTGGAGTGTATCCAGTTACTGAAAAATCATGGTTAGATGTTGGTCAATGGGAAGAGTATTCTGAAACCCTTAAGCAGTTAGGCTTGTAAAAAAAATATTGGCATTGACTACTAGTGGTGCTGTACAAGGTGGTCAATACATCAGCGAGATACGCACACAACGTTTAAAAAAAATTAGGTATTACTATATCAATGGATGCTAAAGGCAGAGCTATAGATAATATCAGTATTTAGCGCTTCTGGAGAAGTGCTAAATACGTCACAGTATCGATGAGTTAATCACTGATGTGGATGGTTACATTGAGTTTTACAATCATCGAAGATTCCATGAAATATTAGATTATAAAAAGCCAATGGCTGCGCATTAATAAAGTATAGAATTGTAGTGGTCTGACAAACTTGGACACAAAGATAGCCTTATAATACAAACTATAAGGAGGTCAACAAATGACACAAGTAAAAACCAGGAAGCAACGTGTAATGTTTAGCGTTGAGCAAAAGCTA
>Ga0233442_1001438_pt1 | contig 18326 bp, 20 predicted proteins | sample SI_123_September_3_FD_182789 | JGI IMG/M metagenome (GOLD analysis project Ga0233442, IMG submission 182789) | Seawater microbial communities from Saanich Inlet, British Columbia, Canada - SI_123_September2016_150_MG | ecosystem: Environmental > Aquatic > Marine > Inlet | place: Canada: British... | reverse complement strand
ATTCTTTAAGCAACTTGGACATATTTTTGCAGTTTTTTACAGGCATTTATAAATAAACCTTTGTTTACTACCAATATAACATACTTTCAAGTACTTTTTAGACCCCCGTATTTTTCATTAAGCCACATCTCCCGTTTTTTATCGGCGGGGTTATACCTTTATTTTAGTTAAACAATAATTATATTTAACTAAAATAAGTAGTTTGAAAATTATTAGTAACTAAATACCAATCCTAAAAGAACAATTAGTAAAATTGGTGGTGTGACTACAATGCCAAATTTAAAATATTGCCAGAAGCTTATATTTACCCCCTTTTGACTTAGTACATGTAACCATAATAACGTAGCGAGTGAACCAAAAGGAGTCATTTTAGGACCGAGGTTACATCCAATAATATTGGCATAAATCATCGCTTGTGATAGGGCTGAATTTCCTACGTCCTTAAGGGCAATGTCCATTATCATGATAGTTGGCATATTGTTAGCAATAGCGGACAAAAATGCAGAGATAAAACCTGTCCCTACAATAGCAATTACATCACCTTGCGAATGTAATGAAATTAAAACATCACTCAAATAATTTGTAAGTCCTGCATTCTTAAGACCATACACAATAATATAAAGACCTAATGAAAACCATACTACTTGCCAGGGTGCATTTTTTATAATGTGAAGAGGCTCAACAACTTTAGCTTGTGCGGCAATAAGTAAAAAGATAACTCCTCCGCCTAAAGCAAAAATAGATATTGGAAGATTATAATAATCACCTATAAAGTAGCCTCCAATTAACAGAGCTAAAAAGAACCATGAAAAGTAAAAAAGTTTTTTACTTTTTAAAACATCATTGGGGTCTCCTAAAAGCGTCACATCAACATAATTTGGAATATCTTTTTTAAGTATAAGCCACATAACAATAATAGTTGCACAAACAGAAACAATAAAGGGAATAAACATGGTTAAAATATAATCCATAAAACCAATATTAAAATAGTTAGCGGTGACAATGTTAGTAAGATTAGAAAAGACAAAAGGGAGTGATGCCGAATCTGAGATAAATCCACCCGCTAAAATAAACGCTAATATTGTTTTAGCATTGAGTTTTAAAATTTTCATTTTAGCTAATAAAATGGGAGTTAAAATGAGTGCGGCACCATCATTGGCAAAAAGTGCTGCAACAAACGCACCTAGTAATAGAGAATAAACAAACATTAAATGCCCGTTTCCTTTTGCGAGTTTCGCCATTTTAATTGCTGCCCATTCAAAAAAACCAATTTCATCTAAAACCATAGATAATATAATAATTCCAATAAAGGCTAATGTTGCGTCCCAAACAATATCCGTAACAATCCAAATATCACTAATTTGTACAACACCTAAGATAAGAGCAACTCCTGCACCAATAATAGTAGTCGTTCCAATTTGAAGTCCTTTTGGTTGCCAGATAACAAAAATAAGGGTTACTAAAAAGATTGACAATGCGGTAATCACTGAAGGGCCTTTTTAACGTGAGGAAGTAAAGTATTTTTTATATCATGATAACACTCTTGAAATGCTGAGTATTCATGTCCATCAGGGTCTTCAAAACCAACATGAATGACTTTAGTTTTTTGAGGAAATGTAGGGCAAGACTCTTGTGCATTACCACATACAGTCACCACTAAATCAAAGCTTTTTTCTAATACTTTATCAATAGTTTTGGAGTGGTAGTGCTCACTCCATATATTGTTCTCTTCTAAAATTTTTTTAGCATTGGGATTAACACGACCACTGGCTTTAACACCAGAACTTTGTGCTTCAATATTCTCAAGTTCAGCATTAATTAATGCTTCAGCAATAATACTTCTACAACTGTTTCCTGTACATAAAATAAGGACTTTTTTGTTTTTATTATTCAAATTTTACACTCCTTTTTGAGTGGGGGAAGGGTGATATCAAGATGTTGAATCTCCTGTAAAGCTTCTAAACGAAATCTATCAAGTGGGGAACGTATTGAGTAATATGCCCAAGTTCCTCGCCGTTGTACTTTTAAAAAACCTGCCTCTTTTAGAATTTTTAGATGACGAGAGAGTCGAGATTGAATCATCTCTAGCGAGTTTTGTAAATCACACACACATAACTCTCCGTGAGTATCTAAAAACCGTAAAATAAGCAGACGTGTTTCATCATTTAATGCTGAGGTAGTTTTTAAAAAAATATCCATAAAAAATACTCTTTATATTAACAACATGAGCTTTTTGTTGACCACATTGAAGTAGCATTCTCTTTTTTATCTTTAGAAAAACTTGGTTCACAACATCCTGTTCCTCCAGTAAAAGAGTCACCTCCAAAGTACTCAATTTGTTCCATAGTGTGATAGTTCTCCCAAATAATTCCTTGAGGATCTTCAGACCAATACTTTTTAGAACTTGCGTAACAACATGCCGCTTCTTCTTGTTTCTCTCCGGCTAAGTCTGCTTTTAAGAGTCTATCTTCAATAACTTGAAGTTCATCATCAGAATCAACTTGTACACCAAGATGATTTAAACCAATAATGTCACGACCACTTGAAATAGCAAAATTAATATACGGGTCATCTAATAACCACTGCATGTAATCGTCTTTTACTTTAGTAGGTTCAGCACCAAAAAGTGCAGTATAGTAATGTCTATTTTTTTCTAAATCTTTAACACCCATGTGAATATGTAAACGTTTCATAAGCAAGCCTTTTAATTAGTAAGTTAAAAAAGTATAACATAGTTTATTTAATATATCAAGATATATTGATGTATTAAATAAACTATCTTTGAAGTTTAAAACTCTTAGTGTATAATCATAAAAAATAAATTTATTTAAAGAAAAACTATTTATGAATTCAACGATACCTTTTGAGCAAAATGGCACTACCGTATTGTAGTGTGGCCTATTATGATTTTTGTTATTGTCTTTATTGTCTGGGCAGGAAATACAGAAGTAGATGAGGTAGTTCGTGGAGAAGGACGTATTGTTCCCTCAGGGAGTACAAAAGTAATTCAGCATCTTGAAGGTGGAATTGTTTCCGATATTTTGGTGCATGAAGGTGATTTAGTTACTCAAGGAGATATCTTATATCGCCTGAAACAAGCTTACTTTCTATCGAATCAAAAAGAACAAAAAGTGGAACTGTTGTCGTATCAAGCTCGTGTATTACGATTGAATTCTGAGATAGACGAGAACGAAGAGGTCTTTTTTTCACAAGAGTTGAAAAAAATGATTCCTAATATTGTTGACAATGAAACACGAATTTTAAAGACTAATATGTTGGATTTTAAAGAAGAATATGGACTTCTTCTAGATGAACTTCAAAAAAAACGGTTGGAACTAAAAGAAGTTCAGATTAAACAAAACAACCTCTCTATTGAATTAGAAATTGCTAAAGAGAATTTGAAAATTCAAGAAAATTTAGTACGTCAAGGTGCGGCTTCAAAACAAGAATATTTAACTAGACTCTCTTCAAAACAGTCTCTTGTCACTCAAATAGATACCTTGAAAAATAAAATACCCATTATTGAAGAAGAGATAGAAGCATCTCAAAAAAAGAGAAGTAACTATAAAAGTAAGCGACGTTCAAAGTCATTAACTGAACTTAATCGTGTTCAAATGGCACTTAACAAGTTATTAGAAAAAGATAAAGCAAATATTGACCGAGAAGCGCGTAAAGAGATACGTTCTCCTGTAAATGGAAAAATAAATAAACTTTACTTTCACACACGTGGTGGAATTATTAAGCCTGGTGATAAAATTATAGAGATTACACCTATTGATGACTCTTTAATGGTGGAAGCAAAAGTAAAAACTATTGACAGAGCTCATGTTTGGGAAGGTCAAGTGGTAAGTATTGAAGTGACAGCCTTTGATTTTTCACGTTATGGACATCTTGATGGGAAACTAATAAATATTGCTCCTGATAGTTTTGTTGATAAAGATGGGCAGACTTATTATACGGTTAAAGTTAAAACAGACCATGTTTCATTTTCTCAAAGTGAGCCAATTTTACCGGGAATGGTAGCTAATGTTAATATTTTAACAGGTAAAAAAACAATTCTAGAGTATATTTTAAAACCATTAAAAGATATATCACGTAATTCACTAAGGGAGCAGTAATGTTAGTTCAAAAACTTTTTATCATGATAATATTTTTAGTAACACTTTTTAGTATTTCCAGTTTTGCTAATGAGCATAGTCCATATATTAATACTCAGAAGATAGATGATAACTTAAGTGTTGATGACATCCGTTATCATGATAAAGCTTTTTTTGTAAATTTAGAGTATGTTTCACAAGCATCTGCAACAAACTTCAAACGTGAAGTCCAAGGTGCACCTGATGGAACAGGTAGTACACCTATTAGCTCTTATGGAACTTCTGTAGGTGTTAGTGGAGGGTATCAATTTTATCAAACTCGTGTTTATGCAACTTATGTGGCAAGTATTTACAAAGATGGAACGAAATACCATGAATTTACAAAATGGTATGCCTTGAATGCTGACTATTTTCCTGTTGTTTATGAGTTAAATCAAGTACGTTTTAGACCTTTCGCTGGATTTTCAGCAGGATTCACAAACAGTGAAATTCGTTCAGACACGCCCGCTGGTTTTAAAGAAACACAAAGAAATATGATGTTTGGTTATAACGTGGGCGGTATGTTAGAGTTTAAAACAGGTGTTCGTTTAGAAGTAGGGTACCGTTATCGTGAAGGAATGCTTTTAAGTAGTGATACCTTTAGTGCTCGTGCAAAAAGTTCTCAAAGTTATATAGGTTTAGGGTATACTTTTTGAGATTAAATAAAATCAAACAATAAAAGGAAATTATATATGAAATTTAGTGGAAATAATGTTTTAGTAACTGGTGCAAGTCGTGGTATTGGGGCAGAAGTAGCAAAAGTTTTAGCAAGTTATGGTCTTAAAGTTTGGATTAATTACCGAAGTGGAGCAGATGCAGCAGACGCTGTAAAAGCTGAAATTGAAGCAGCGGGTGGTGTTGCTGCTGTTATTGGTTTTGATGTAACGGATGAGGCTGCTTTTATTGAAGGTATTAAAACTATTATTAGTTCTGATGGAGAGCTTTCATATTTAGTTAACAATGCGGGAATTACTATAGATAAATTAGCACTTCGTATGAAAACAGATGATTTTATGAATGTCATTAATGCTAACTTAACATCTGCATTTATTGGATGTCGTGAAGCAATGAAAGTAATGCGTAAAAAGAAATTTGGATCAATTGTTAATATGGCTTCAATTGTTGGTGAAACAGGTAATGCAGGTCAAACAAATTACGCAGCATCTAAAGGTGGACTTATTGCAATGAGTAAATCATTTGCAATGGAAGCTGCCTCAAGTGGTATTCGTTACAACACGGTAACACCAGGATTTATTGCAACAGATATGACCGATGAATTAAGTGATGATATTAAAGAGAGTTTTACTTCTAAAATTCCAATGAAACGTTTTGGAAATCCATCTGAGATTGCAGAAGCTACAGCATTTTTACTTTCAGATAGCTCAAGTTATATTACGGGTGAGACATTGAAAGTTAATGGTGGAATGAATATGGCGTAATGCCATATTTATTTAAAGTAAAAGGCTGAAAATGTCAGAATTAGACTTTCTTAAAGAAGAATTAGCAGTTTATAAAAAAAAGTTTAACGAGTTTACAAAAATTGTAATTGCTTTAAATAAAGAGACCAATTTAGATGAGCTATTGTCAAATATAGTATTTTTTGGAAAAAAATTTACTAATGCTGATGCAGGAACACTCTATTTTTACCACAAAACCCATTTAGGGTTTAGTGCTATTCAAAATAGTAGTTTAGACATTGATATGAATCGTTCTCGAGAGTTTATATCATGGGATAATATTCCTGTAAAAGACAATATGAATTTAGCTTCAGTCTATTGTGCTGTTAACCGTGAACTTATTAATATTTCTGATGTTTATGAAAATGTTTATTATGATTTTGAAGGTACCAAAAATTTTGATAAAAAGACAGGCTATCGAACGAAATCAATGCTTGTTGTTCCTATTGTAGATGGTGAAAAAGATGAAGTTATTGGAGTTTTACAGCTTTTAAACAAACTTGATGACTCTGGAAATGTAATCTCTTTTACGGCTGAAGATAGTGAACTGTCACTTTCACTCGCATCACAATCTGCGGCTGTTCTAGTGCGTTTAAAAGGTGAACTTGAAAATCTTAGAAAGCTTAATCTTAAACTTGAAAAACAGCGTGATGAATTAGATTATTTGGCTAATACCGATCAACTAACTAAAGTTGCAAATCGTTTGAAGTTTAATACTGAGTACACAAAAGCATTTTTAGAAGCTTCAAAAGATAATGTACCTTTGGCATTTATAATTTTAGACATTGACCATTTTAAAAGTGTAAACGATACTTTTGGTCATAAAGTTGGAGATTATGTACTTTCTAAAATGGCAAAAGTAATTAGTGACTTTTTATCTGATGATGTTCTTTTTGCACGTTGGGGCGGGGAAGAGTTTGTTATATTACTCCCTAACAAATCTTATAAAAACGCAGTTGAGTTGGCGGAAAAAGTACGAGTTGAGATTAACGAATGTCTTTTTGATGCTGTTAGCACAATAAGTTGTAGTTTTGGGGTTTCAGAATATGCTTCGTGTGATCATCAAGAGAGTATGATTGTACGAGCTGATGAGGCCTTATACGTTTGTAAAGAAAATGGACGTAATCAAGTGCAATACAAATTAGTTTAATTCTTTAAGCTAACAATGTTATAATTTCGAAATTTATTTTAAAAACAGGAGCTAAAATGGCACTTTTAGAAGATATTAAAGAAGTAGTAGTTGAGCAATTAAGCGTTTCACCAGATGAAGTTAAAGAAGATGCGAAGTTTGTAGAAGATTTAGGTGCTGATAGCCTTGACGTAGTTGAATTAGTAATGGCGCTTGAAGAGAAATTTGATATCGAAATTCCTGATGATGAAGCAGAAAAAATTCAAACTGTTAAAGATGTTGTAAATTACATCGAAAACAAATAATTTTTAATTATTTGTTTTAAATATTGCAGATTTATCTGCGGTATTTTTATTTTATTTTTTTAAGTAATAAATTTTAAAATGATAAAATAAAAATATATCTATAAGTTTTAGGAGTGCATATGAGAAGAGTAGTAGTAACAGGTATGGGAATGATCAATGCTGTTGGTAATGACAAAGAGAGTGCATTTAAAGCTATTTTAGAAGGTCAATGTGGAATTGATGTGATCACACTTTTTGATCCTGAAGCGTATTCAGTAAAAATTGCTGGTGAAGTTAAAGATTTTGATCCTTCAACAGTTATGGCACCCAAAGAAGTTAAAAAAGCTGATCGCTTTATTCAACTGGGCCTTAAATCAGCACAAGAAGCGATGGCAGATGCTAACTTGTCAGATGACATTAATAAAGAACGTTTTGGAATTAGTGCCGGTTCTGGTATTGGTGGTCTTCCAACAATTGAGAAAAACTCAATTATTTTAGATACTCGTGGTCCACGCCGTATCTCTCCATTTTTTATTCCTTCTGCATTGGTTAATATGCTAGGTGGATTTGTTTCAATAGAACATGGTCTTCAAGGTCCAAATCTTTCAAGTGTTACCGCTTGTGCTGCTGGAACACATGCCATTAGTGAAGCATGTAAAACGATTATCTGTAATGGTGCAGATCAGATGTTAGTTGTTGCTGCAGAATCTGCTATTACTGGTGTTGGAATTGGTGGATTTGCTGCTATGAAAGCGCTTTCTACTAACAATGAGAATCCAAAGCAAGCATCTCGTCCTTTTGATGCAGACCGAAATGGTTTTGTAATGGGTGAGGGTGCCGCTTCTTTAGTGCTTGAAGAGTATGAAAGTGCAAAAGCACGTGGTGCAAATATTTATGCTGAAATTATTGGTTTTGGAGAGAGTGGTGATGCAAGTCATATCACATCACCATCATTAGAAGGTCCACTTCGTGCAATGAGTGCAGCAGTTGCTATGGTAGAGTCAAATACAGGTTCAAAACCTAAAATTGATTATGTTAACGCACATGGTACAAGTACACCAGCAAATGATAAAAATGAGACAGCAGCTGTTAAAACTTTATTTGGTGGAAAAGAAAATTGTCCTCCAATGAGTTCTATTAAAGGACAATTAGGTCACTGTTTGGGTGCTGCAGGTGGAATTGAAGCTGTTGTTTGTATGATGGCTATGCGTGATGGTGTATTACCACCAACAATTAATCACACTACAGCAGATGAAAATTGTGATTTAGATATTGTTTCAGAAGGTGCTCGTAAAGCAGAGCTTAACACAGTTATGAGTAACTCTTTTGGGTTTGGTGGTACTAATGGTGCTATTATTTTCCAAAAAGTTGACTAAGGATTCCTTTTGGCTTTTTACTTAGATTTTGAACAAAAAATTAAACAAATAAAAGAAGAAATCACTTCTGCAGAGATTCGTCACGATACACATGCAGTAGAGATTCTTCAAAAAGATTTGGATAAAGAAGTTTCTAAAACCTATAAAAATCTTTCTGCATTTCAAAAATTACAACTAGCTCGTCATCAAGATCGTCCTTATGCTTTAGATTATGTAAATATTCTTATGGAAGATAAGTATGAAATTCATGGTGATCGTCATTTTGCTGATGATAATGCTATTATCTGTTATATTGGGTATATCGCGGGTAAGAAAGCGATGATTATTGGGGAACAAAAAGGACGTGGTACTAAAAATAAGTTAAAACGTAATTTTGGTATGCCAAATCCAGAAGGATATAGAAAAGCACTTCGTGCTGCAAAATTAGCAGAGAAGTTTAATTTACCACTTCTTATGTTAATTGACACCCCGGGTGCATACCCAGGACTTGGTGCAGAAGAGCGTAACCAAAGTGAAGCGATTGCTCGTAATTTACTTGAACTTTCTCAGCTAAATACAACTACAGTCTCTGTAGTTATTGGTGAAGGTGGAAGTGGTGGTGCATTAGCTATTGGTGTTGCTGATAAGTTAGCAATGATGCGTTATTCTGTATTTTCTGTAATTTCTCCGGAAGGATGTTCTGCAATTTTATGGAATGACCCTTCTAAGGTTGAAGCAGCAACTAAAGCACTAAAAATCACTAGTGAAGACTTAAAAGAGCTTGATTTAATTGATGAAATTATTGATGAACCACTTATTGGTGCACACCGTGACAAACATGGTGCAGCTAAAGCAATTGGTGATTATTTTATTTCACAAGTTGAGACTATGTCAACGCTAAGTGATGATGAGCGTATGCAAAATCGTTACGACCGTCTTGTTAGTATTGGAGAGTTTAGCGAATAATAGTATTCGCCTCTTTTACTATCTCTTAAAAATCTTCTTCTCTCTATATTACATAAACTTTCAACATACTAAATTTCAGCTTTTGTTCTATTCTTTTCTACTTGAACCGGATCAAATTTAGGTCGTTTTAATCGACGAGCTTGTTTTGAAAATTTTAATAGTTCTTCAACTCCATCCATTGTCCTTGGAAGATAATTAAAAATATGTTTCAGAAGGTATGTGGTTGTCATGGCATCAGAGAGTGCTCTGTGATGAGTTGCATCACGGTAAAGATCAAGTGTATCATTAAGATATGAGAGTTTGTACCGATAGGATACAATAGAGCGTTCAGCGAGCTGAATACTACATAGTTTTCTATTTAACATGGGTAGCATCTGGCACTTTTGCATTGAAGCAGATATAAAGTTATAGTCAAAGTTAATGTCATGGGCAACAAAGATATCATCAGCTAAGAATTGACGAAATTTTTCAATGACAATACACAGCGGTAAAGCATCTTTTGTCATTTCAACAGTAATTCCTGTAATTTCAGTAATATGTGAAGATATCTCATTACACTTTACAAGCATATCAAAGGTGTCAATAATCTTTCCACGGTGCATTTTAACTGCACCTATTTCAATAATTTGATGGGTTCCAATTTTTGAACCATTGGTTTCAATATCAACAATACAAAAGGTAACTTCACGAATTTTTTTCTGAAAAATTTCATAATAATAACGATGATTTTTTTCAATAATATAGAGACCTTGTGCTTTGAAAATTTCAAGTGTTTCTTCGAGTGAAAACTCACTATATTTTTCAACAATCTCTCTAAATTGGTCTTTTCCTATACCACGTTCTTTTAGAAGTTCACAGTTTTTATCGTTTAAAATTTTAGTGTGCATTATTAATAAACTTTTTCACTTTAATAGGGTCTTTTATACCCTTAGATGCTTCAACACCACTACTAACATCAACACCAAAAAAATTGTATTTTTTGAGTGATGCTACGTTGCTATCATCAAGTCCACCTGCAAGAATTATTTTGGAGCAATCAATGTCATCAAACCATTCAATATTAAGACGTTTTCCAGCTCCACCATAAGCCTCGCAGTATGCATCTACCAAACGATAAGTATCATGATAGTTTAGGATATCTTCTTTTGATTGGGCACGAACTACTTTTAAAAAAGGGACATTGAGTGCATTATAGAAGTTTTCATCAGCATCAAAATGAATTTGGGCTAAAGTTGCTCCACTATCATGACACATTTGATTAACGTCAGATGCTTCTACATTAACAAAAAGGGCTACTTTTTCGACAAATGGAGGAAGTTTAGAAATTATTTTTTTTGCATTATCAACTGTGATATAACGTGGTGATGGAGGATAAAAAACAAATCCAAGTGCATCTGCACCTGAATTAATAGCATTTATTGCATCCTCATAAGAGGTTATCCCACAAATTTTTGTCCGCATAATGAGACTTTTAAACTTTTAAGTTGTTGATGGCAGTTTTAAGGTTTTCATGTTTAAAAACGTATGATCCTGCCACACAAACATCAACACCAGCTTCTTTTAACATCGTAACGTTTTTATCGTTAACACCACCATCAATTTCAATTAAACAGTTTGGGTTAATTTTGTCGCGCAGTACTTTGAGACGTTTTACTTTTTCAGTAATATCAATAAATGATTGTCCTCCAAAACCAGGGTTAACACTCATTAATAAAATCATGTCAACATCCGCTAGTAAAAACTCTACTGCTTCAGGAGGGGTATGTGGATTAAGTACAATGGCAGGTTTAATACCTAATGAACGAATGTATTGAACTAAACGATGAGGATGCTTTTCCTCTTCAATATGAAATGAAATAAAGCCTGGTTTTAATGGTGCAAAAAGATCTACAAAAAAAGTATTGTTTTGAACCATTAGATGGATATCAAGAGGTTTTGTAGCCGCTTTTGCAATAGCAGAAACAACAACAGGTCCAATAGTCATGTTTGGTACAAAGTGACCATCCATAACATCAACATGAACATAGTCACAACCTGCGTCACAGATGGCTTTAACATCACGTTCTAAATTTCCAAAATCTGCTGAAAGAACACTTGGGGCTATTTGCATTGTATTCATATTATAATTCCTATATATTTTTGTATTAATTTTTATCGTGTTAGAAAAAAGATAAATTCATCTTGATCGAATTTTAAGTTCACTTGAACGCCTTTTTTACCTTGCATAACTTCTAGAAGGTCAGAAACTTTTTGATAGGTTCTAGGTAAGGTAATATCGACGCTTATTTTTTGTTCTGAAAGTAGTGTTTTAACTCGACCCCCAATAATATTTACAAATTCTGCAAGTGCATCTAAAATCTCTTCTTCATCATCAGTACTCTCTCCTAAAAGAAGTTCACAAGATTTTTTAGCAATATCTTTTGGAAATACTAGAACCAACATACCATCCATATCTCCATAAAATCCAATTGAACTTGCGTAAGATTTTTGAGCATTTTCAGATACTAAAGATTGCATAACAACAGTATCTTTTACTGCTTTAGAATTTGTCATCATTTCCATAGTCGTTACCGTTGCATTAATAAATCGTGGTAATTCAGAGATAATAACTTTATTCATTGGGCGTTTTTGTTTTACCATTGCCGCAGAACTTGCGCCTAATGTTTCTAGCATCTCTTTATCGAGTAAAATATCATCCATATGTTCAAAGAATAAAATTCCAGAATCCTCTAGCTCATTTTTAAAAGCCTCGGGTGTTTTGTCAAATGTCATTCCTACAAAACAGATATTCGCATTATATTCGGCTGCAGATGAAGCAAGTCTTGCAAAAAAGTTTAATGCGTGAATATTCATTGAAACTACTTTATAGGCATCAAAAATAAACAGACGAAATCCTACCATTAATGAATTAGTATGGTACATAGGATTGAATTTTGAAGATATTTCAGCATCAAGATAATTGTTTAAGGAGTAAATAACAGCATTCCCTGTAACTCGTGTACCAATTTTAGAACCAAAAAGTCCTAAAAAACTATCTTCAATAATTGCGTAATAGAGGTCTTTGTTTTCTCTTTTTTCATCGAATTCTTTTTGAGACTGAGCAACAATAGGATTGTGTCCAAAATCAAAAAGCTCAATTGCCATTGAAGAGCGTTGGGAAGCATCTTCATTAAATAACAGAACATCTTTTGGTTTTGATTGGTTAGTCCCACAAAAAAGTGCAGCAATTTCAGCGGTCTTGAAAAGAGAAAAGTTTATGTCGTTATGATAAAATTTCATAATAGTATCAAATTTTGTTGCATCATAATCACAAAATCCAACCGTAATATGCATTTTGTTTCGAAGAGAAACTAATAGTTTGGCAAAAATATCCAGACCATTTTTATTAAAAAAGATAACTTTTTCCAAAGAGACTAAAATCATATCAACTTTTAATTTTTCGGTAGCCTGTATATCTTCTATAGTCATAAATGTAGGGGCATTGGTACCATCTAAAAAACCTTGAGGCTTAAAAATAGCGATATTACCTTTATTAAGTGCTCTCATTTATGACTCCTCCGTAATATTCATTATTGTCATAAAGTCTTCATAAATGTCACCAACATATTCAACATTAAAATCTATAAAATCATTGAGCCCTGCGGTTATAAATTCTGGCTTAGAAAAGGTATAAAATAGTAAGAGGTGCATCCACTTTCCTAAAAGAGCATTTTGGGTGATACCTTCAGGATTTTCACTGTCTTGAGGTTTATAATTACCATTCGATGCATGGATAATAGTAATTATATTGTCCGAAAATTCCCATTTTGTAGCAATCATTTCAGAAATATCGAAAAGGTCTTTCTCAGTAAGTCGTTTTAAGATGGTATTATAGTCTAAATCTTTGACGGAACGTAAAAGTGTAACTTCTTCGAGTCTATTTGAAAAAAGTGCTTCACAAACAATAATAGTTGCAGGAAGCAAAGAGATAGCACTTATAATTTCTTTGTCGTCAATAGCAAGATGTTTTAAAATGTCTTTCCATGATTTAGAGAGATGCGCTTGTAAGTCAGCAAAACTATTTTTCTTGAGCTGAAAAAGTTTCCACTCTTTTGGACTTAAAAGAGATAACATATAGCTATACAGCATTTGTTGTGCTGCTGCTGTTCCTAATATTCCAAAAATTTGAGACAGTTTAGTGACTTCACTTCTGAAGCCAAAAATAGGACGATTAACAAAAGCTTTTAAATAACTACTGAGTGCCGCATCTTCTTCTGCACACGCTGCTGCTTTGTGTAGGTCACCGGCTTTTACATAAGCGAGTGTTTTTTTAAGAATAGCAGGGGTTGGAGGAATACGACTGATGTAAGTTTCTATATCTTGTGTAGTTATCATGATAGTTTCTTTTTACTTTAATGTGTCTGTTTTAAATTATTTATGATTGTATCTTTGTTGAGATAAAGTGAGGGTTAAATGAAGAGTTAAAATAGTATATTTATATTTTAAGCACAACTTTTGATTAGTTTAGATACAATTCGCAACAAAAAAAATCGCAAGGAGCCTCAAATGTCAAGAAAATGTGCAATTAGTGGTAAAGGCCCAATGAGTGGAAATAATGTATCTCATGCAAAAAATAGAACAAAGAGACGTTTTTTACCGAATCTTAGAACTGTTCGTATTACGCTTGAAGATGGTACAACTAAGAAAATTAGAATTTCTGCAAAAGAGCTTCGTACACTAAAGAAAAATTCGTAATCTTTAATTAGATTACCGATTTTTAAGTAATCACCTTGGATCTCATTAAAAAGATTCGTAGGATTTTGCATTGGGAGTCACCTCCTAAGCCAGATCCTAAACTACTACCTGACATCTACAGTCACTTCAAAGTATTTAGACTTCCCCTAATCCTTACCGTATTAACTATGTTTCTTGGAACCATGGGTTATGTTGTTATTGATGATTTTACTCTTATGGACGCTATTTTTCAGACAGGAATTACCTTTACTACCGTAGGCTTTGGCGAAATATCTGAAATTTCCAATGTAGGTCGAATTTTCACCATTACTCTAATTATTATGGGTTTTGCAGTTTTTTCAACAGCTGTAGGTATTATTGTTAATGAAGTTAAAAATGACAATATATTAAAAACGTTAAAGGAACGTCGCATGCTTTATCAAATCGCACGACTTAAAAAACATTTTGTTATCTGTTATCATAACGATTATACCATTGAAGTGAGTAAACAGTTGCGTGAAAGTCACATTCCTTTTATTGTTATTGACCCTCGTGAAGATATGGAAGAGTTAGCTAAAAAATATAAGTATCCTTACTATTTACAATCTGAGCCTCATACTGAAACTTCTATGTTAAAAGCACATTTGAGTTCTGCAACAGGTCTTATCACTCTCTCTGATTCTATTGCAGATAATATTGCTTTAATTGCTTCGGTTCGTCTTTTTGAAAAAGAGCATTTTTTACCTAAACCATATTATGTCATTAGTTCTGCTGAGAGTTTAAGTGATGTTGATAAGTTGAAAAAACTTGGAGCAGATACTGTTGTATCTCCGACTAAGTTAACTGCACAACGTGTCAGTGCAATGGCGGCTCATCCTGATATGGAAAATTTACTAGAAGAATTTTTATATAAAAGTGACACTCCATTAGATATGGAAGAAATTTTTGTTCCAAAAGTAAGTTGGATGGTTCTTAAAAAATTAAAAGAGACTCATTTACGACAAATTGCGAATGTATCGGTAGTCGGTATCACTAACTTAAATGGAAAGCTTGCTGCTATGCCAAAAGGTGATGTTTTAGTGACAAGCGAATGTAGTCTGTTGGTAATTGGAACACAAAAAGGTATTGCCATGACAAAAGAGATAGTCCTTAAAAAAGAGAAACCTAAAGAGTTGAAATATGTATAAAATAGAAAAAATAGAAAATCAAAAATTATCGGGTGTTTGTCTCTCCGAAGGCTTTTATGCTGATGGTATGAGTGCTGGATTAAAACCTAATGGGGATAAAGATTTAGCGTTTATTTATTCTGATGTAGTGTGTGAATTAGCATCAGTATTTACGACAAATAAAATGGCAGCCGCTCCCATTCATCATGCAAAAGGGGTAACTCAAACAAACTTTATTGTTATTAACTCTAAAAATGCAAATGCGATGACAGGTAAATATGGAATAGAAGATTTAGAAGAGATAGTAAGTTCATTAACTCAAAAATTTTCAACACTACATAATCCACTGATGAGTTCAACAGGTGTTATTGGGGTACGTCTTCCTAAAGATAAAATTATTCAAAAAGCATCTGAATTTGATTTAAGTGTTAAAAATTCACTTAATGCTTCTCATGCAATTATGACAACGGATGCGTTTAATAAAGAGATTGCTTTTAAAATTTCATTGGATAATGGTGATGTTTTTAACATTGGTGGAATTGCTAAAGGCGCTGGGATGATAAACCCTGCTATGGCTACTATGCTTGCTTTTATTACCACAGATGCAAAAATAGAGCAGTCTAAAATGCAAGAAATATTAAATGATGTCAATAAGATGACATTTAATGCTGCAAGTGTAGACGGTGATACATCAACTAATGATACTGTTTTTTTAATGAGTAGTGCAAAATCAAATGTAACTATAGATAGCTCAAATGAAAAGATGTTCGCACACGCTTTAAATTTAGTGATGGACTTTATGGCTAAAGCACTGGTTCGTGATGGTGAAGGTGCTACGAAATTAGTGACGTATAAAATTCGTGGTGCAAAAGATAATATAGAAGCTGAAAAAGTGGCTAAAACATTAAGTAATTCACTGTTAATAAAAACGGCTCTTTATGGTGAAGATCCTAACTGGGGAAGACTAGCAATGAGTATTGGCGCTAGTGGTGTGGCTTGTGATGAAACGAAACTTACTATCTCTTATGATGATGTCGTTTTATATGAAAAAGGTGTTAATCTTTTTAATGATGAGATTGAAGTTCTTGCCGGTAATGTTATGAAACAAGCTGAATTTGACATTACTTGTGACTTAGGGATGGGTGAAGGTTCTTTTGATGCTTATGGCTGTGATTTAGGGTACAAGTATGTTGAAATTAATGCAGATTACAGAACGTAAATTTTTGTAAAGTTAAGTTACAAAATAAAACATTATTAGAAATTTTTACAAAGCCTTACAACAACTAAGTGAAATTTAACACCAAATTAGATAAAATATCGCAATCGAAGTTTTAAGTAGGGAAATCTTGGCATTTATGTTAGGGTTGGCATCTTGTTTTATGAAGGTGTTTACGCTATCCGAACGAACTTTGTAACAAATATTTCTGGAGAAACTATGAAAAAAATCGTATTATTAATGTTAGCACTAGCTGCTACTGCATTCGCTGCTGACGGAGACGTTGCTAACCAAACACTTAAGGCTTATTCAATGATCGCTGCTGGTGTTGGTCTTGGTTTAGCTGCACTTGGTGGAGCAATCGGTATGGGTCATACTGCTGCTGCAACTATCGCTGGTACTGCACGTAACCCAGGTCTTGGTGGAAAACTAATGACTACTATGTTCATTGCTCTTGCAATGATCGAAGCACAAGTTATTTATACACTTGTTATTGCTTTAATCGCTCTTTACGCTAACCCTTATTTAGGTTAGTCTCTAAAGACTCCTCTATCAGCTTCGGCTGATATATTATTTTTTACATTTGCGCACGTGGTGGAACGGTAGACACGCTACCTTGAGGGGATAATCCTAAGGTTTGAAGAAAATAAAAATGCACTTGTGGTGGAACGGTAGACACGCAGGCTTGAGGGGCTTGTGCCGCGAGGTGTGAGGGTTCAAATCCCTCCAAGTGCACCATTTAATCCCCTATATTTAGGGCTTTCAACAGATATAAAATAAAAATGAAACATTGTAGTCTCACAACACAATCCTATTTTTATACTTCATTTTTACTACTTCATTAAAACTTTTAAAAATTCATTTAGTTGTCGAAACGTTAGTCTATTGTTGTCTTTATTGCACAATATTGTGCACAATTTTTTAAGAAACTATTGATTTAGTAGAGTTATTGCACAATTGTATTAATATCAGAATATGTCACTATTTATCTGGACTTTATTCATTACTGTACTTATTAAAAGTAATAATATTTCTATTTTATATGTATGGCTCTATTGTAGTTATATAGAAGACTCAAATAAGAGGCACAGCCCATAAAATACTTTTATATTAATCCCATCTCTTCAAAGCATTCATCAACAAGACCTTTGTTCTCAAAACAGCTATATGCAATAGGATATAAATAATCCTCTAAGGGAATACGTGCATTGTCAATTTTGAATATTTTTTGTCTTGGATATTCAGTTCCTTTTTGAGAAAAATCACCACTTGTTCTTTTTTCAAATTCATCAAGAGTATAGAAAATATATTCAAAATCAATATGTTCGATACACAATACTTCATCTTTTACCGTATGTTGTAGATGTAAAACTTGTGTAACAACGCTATCTTTAAAAACCTCCATGTTATTAACAATCTCTTCAATTGTTAAATCATTTTTATGCTGTGTAACCCAAAATGTATCTGATGTACTATAATCGATAAATTTAATTTTTTTATTTAAACATTTATTTTTTAAATTTAATACAGTAGGAGTGGTTCCAAATTCTTTGGACTCAAGAATAAGTACAAAATCGTTGATAAAACCATAAATTTCTTGACAATCAGGATAAAAAGAAATATCAAATGTATATGTGTTATGGAGTTCAAACAATATTTTATAAGTTAAAATATTTATATATTTAATGTCAAATGAAATATCATATTTTAAATCTAAAACTCTTGGTAAATCTGAAAAAAGTTTTCTTTCGTCTGCTAATTCTAATAGGGCATATTTACTTAATTGTTTTTCTTGAGTTATTTTAGAATATCCACGACTTTTATATATTTCATCTAAATGATTAAGATTTTGATTCAATCTATTATTACTTATTCCATTGAACTTATGAAAATCATATTTTAAG